>CAACWK010000053.1_pt1 | contig 2409 bp, 2 predicted proteins | sample 2275631 | NCBI WGS metagenome assembly CAACWK01 (sample SAMEA5312458, study PRJEB27640) | indoor metagenome | biome: indoor environment; feature: uncontrolled; material: polymer tiles stone | place: Germany | collected 2014-07-07 | reverse complement strand
ATGGACTTAAGAATGGCAGTGAACAAATAAAGCCGATCAATAGTAAGCCCCAGATACTTCCTGCAAGAGGTGCCATGACGTTTGCAAATAAATCTCCGATACCTGATCCCTGGATGATTCCGATCAGCAAGGCGACAAAACCCATAAATGGAATAATGGTATGCAGCATTGTCTCGACAGCATCACGTGCAGCTTGATAGAAAGTGTTGATGACTTTTCCTGCACCTAGCCCAATTTTAGTCAGCAGTGATTTATTCTCTTGCTGCGCGCGTGTTTCCATGATTTTCTTGTCAGCTGAATATTTCGGCTTGACAGGCTCTTCTATCTTTTCAGCAGATACTGCTGCAGGTGCCGCTTCGCCCGTTGCACTCACCTGTGCCACATCTACGTTAGAGACATAGATATCTTCTGTGATGTACTGTCTTAACGGACCACTTTTTCCTGTCGCCATGATATTGATGGTCTTGATCCCTTTTTGAGGATAGATGCCACATCTTAAGGTGCCACCACAGTCTATCACAGCGGCCATAATTTCGTCTTCCGGTACTGATGTCTCAAAACCGTTGATAGCCGTCGCCCCAGTGATATCACATATTTTATCGACCACTGGCGGTTTATGTCCGCCTGTGATGTAAACCAGTTTATCTTTCTTTCCTTCTACCGCAATTTCAAGAGGACCTCCGAAACCGCCAGAGCCTTTAACCACTTTCGCAATTTTAGTCATCGCTTTTACTTCCCTTCTAAATGAACTTCTTTACTCAATTGAACGCCCTGCTGTTTTTCTACAAAGCTTGTTGTGAAGTCTGTAACCCAACCACCGATAAAGTTCAAGACCAGTCCGACTAACATATACCTGACTGCCAGGTCTGTCATAGGTAGTCCAAGTTGCTGAATACCATTAGCGATACCGAGGAATATAAACAGTTCCGCCGGATTAATATGTGGAAATAGTCCGTTACTTGTATGAGCAAACTGAGCCGCCGATGCAAAGTAACTCGGCTTATATTTTTCGGGCATGAATCTTCCTAATGAGTGCACCATCGGATTTGCCAGCATAAAGGAACCAAGAAATGGCAGCACTAAATATCTTAAAAACGGATTGCCGGCTGATTTCTGCGCAATTTTATTGATTCGATTTTCACCAATTAACTGAATTAACGTATTCATTGCAATCAGCAGCATGAGTACAAGTGGAACTATAGAGGTCATCCAACTGATAAATGTATCTGCTCCTGTCTGAAATAGCTTGATGAACCCTTCTGCAATATTAACTAATAAATCCATCTAATTTACCCCTCTCTTTTTGAACATACTATTAACGCTGTTGACAACTCTCTTCAAAGGTGACGGCATCATCGGAATATCCCCACCACTTTGGATGACATTGAATGTGTGTCTTGCATCTAATATTGCTCGTACCAAAAGCTTGTTGTAGCCCGCCACATCATCTGCAGTCAAGCGGTCAATTTTAATACCCTCTAAGCCTGACAACTGCTTAAATTTAGCAAATACTGTCACTCCTTGAATATATCTCACTTCTTCGATGACGTTTTTGCCATTGATCTGAATGAGCACAATTGTACCTGACTGAAAAACAGAGGGTCTGCGACCGATAGCCACTCTTCCCTTTTTTCTCAGGGCTGTATAATGCTTTGTAAAATGCTTGATCTGTAGGAGTCCCAAGAAATACTGGATACCGAAACCTACTGCCAACATGATGATTAAAATAATGAACAACATATTATTTCCTCATTTCCTGATTCAGTAATTGTGCCAATTTAGAATAACTCATCGTCGGACTGATTTTACTGAGAATATAGTTACTTGCTGTTATCGCGAGCACTTCTTCATAGAGCTTCACAAGCATCGCTTCATTGACGTTCTGTTCTGGAATACCGAGCAGGAAGATAATCCTGACATGGGGATAATCATTCAGCGGCTCATCAAGCACCGCTATTTTGATTATGAGATCTGTTCCTGCATGTTCAGCATGCGGAAAGCCCACATTACCATTCACCGTGCTGCGCTGACGCTCACGTTGCATGATACGGTCCAGAAATCTTTCGTCTGCGTTATAATCATCGACAATTGACTGACACAGCGATTTGATCACTTCGTAGTAATAACGTCCTTTTACGTGTATAAAATCACTTTCATTCGTCAGTGAAATCATACTACTATTGTTAAAGAAACGGTGATTGCCGACTTCCTTATAAATCAGAAACTGCTCAATCTTGAACTTCAGACGATTCTGATCCAGTATGTCATCAATATAAATCACTTTATTAAATGATTTATTCATTTTAATAGTAGATAAAATCAGTTCGTCATCAGAAAACCGTTCGTTCTCTTCCGGTTTATAGACATTGACTTGTAGAGAATCGCCGAAGATGGCAATCAGATGGGACT
>CAACWK010000023.1_pt1 | contig 2655 bp, 1 predicted proteins | sample 2275631 | NCBI WGS metagenome assembly CAACWK01 (sample SAMEA5312458, study PRJEB27640) | indoor metagenome | biome: indoor environment; feature: uncontrolled; material: polymer tiles stone | place: Germany | collected 2014-07-07 | reverse complement strand
CTCAAGCAGCTGTTGCCGCTGGTATTCCTGCTAGTGCGATAATATTAGATCGACAAGCGACTAGTACGTATAAGAATGCTGTCGTAACCCTGGATGTCATGAAGAAGAATGGTTATAAGAAAGCATTGGTTGTCACGAGTGATTATCATATCAGGCGGTCACGCTTTATATTAAACCGATTAAATGAAGATGGCTACGAAATCAATGTCGTCGGTGCTCTCAATGCTAATGAACAGCACTGGACTGAACGCTCTAATGCTAATGCGATTTGGTGGTCTGAGTTTAGAAAATTGATGGGTTACCGATTAGGATTGTACCAATGGATTGATGAATGACAAAGATCATTACCTATCATTTAGGTGATGATCTTTTTATTATAGGGTATAAAAATCAATAATCACATTTATCGGAGGTCATTATGAGTCCATCTCATGCAAACACAAACAGGACAACGTTAACGAAATCCTTATCTGAGAAATTCGTCTGGGCGATCGCTTATGGCTCATGTGTCGGGTGGGGGCATTCATCTTACCAGGCGACTGGATTGAGCAGGCTGGTCCGATTGGTACTGCTATTGGTATTGTCATCGGTGCGTTGATGATGATGATCATCGGCTTCAGTTACGGCGCACTAGTCCAACACTTCCCCGTATCCGGCGGTGCCTTCGCATTTGCCTACGCGGGTTTCGGTCGCTACGTATCGTTCATCGCCTCATGGTTTTTAGTGCTCGGCTACCTATGCATCGTCGCTTTGAACGCTTCCGCCTTCGCACTGCTGTTCAAATTCGTCTTCCCCGACCAGTTTCTCAAAGTCAGACTCTACAGTCTCGCCGGCTGGGACGTCTATTTGACAGAAATTATCGTCGCATCACTCATACTGATCATTTTCGCGTACATAAGTATTAAAGGCACCGGCATGTCAGGCTACTTGCAGTATCTCTTCTGTCTCCTGCTGGCTCTTATGGTAGTCTCGCTCTTCTTGATTAGTTTCTTTGTCGGTGATTTCTCGCTGGATAACTTGAAACCATTGAACAACCCGAGTGTCGGCTGGACAGCCTCCATTCTTTCTATTGTCGCCATCAGTCCGTGGGCTTTTGTCGGCTTTGATAACATCCCGCAGAGTGCTGAGGAATTTGATTTCCCGCCGAACAAGACGTATAAGCTGATTGCGTTCAGCTTAATTGCTGCGGCACTTACCTATATTGTCATGACATTAGTGACGAGCTGGATCTTTGATGATGAAGCGGACGGCATCTGGGTGACAGGCAGTGTGATACAGAACTCAATGGGTGTCATAGGTCTACTGATATTATCACTCGCTATTTCGTTTGGTATTTTCACAGGACTGAACGGATTTATGATGTCGACAAGCCGTCTGATGTTCGCTCTTGGTCGTGCAAAGTTCATTCCTACAGTCTTTAGTCGCTTACATCCGAAATATCAGACGCCGTATATCAGTGTCTTGTTTGTCACGATCATATGTCTCCTCGCACCGTGGCTCGGTCGTACGGCACTCGTATGGATTGTTGATATGAGTGCAACAGGTGTATCGATCGCTTACTTGACCACATGTTTAGTCGCTTTTAAGGTATTTAAAGGTAGACGACTGTACAGACTAATCAGTTTAGTCGGTGCAATGTTCGCGTCTGGTTTTCTTGTGCTGCTGCTATATCCTGGTTCACCGGCGTCTTTGACGACACCGTCATATATTGCACTTGGTGTATGGGGGCTTATAGGAATGATATTCTTTGCCATCAGGTTCAAGGATTTGAAAAACGTCACTAATGAAGAGCTGGATTATTTGATTCTTAATAAACAGTAAAACCAAGGCCTAGGCCTTGGTTTTTTAGATGAGGATGAATTTATTGTCTAAACCCTTTCCAATGCTTCACTTGATGTTCAAACGTATCATCATCGACCATCACTCGGTTCATCAAGTACTCATAATTATCCGTCGTCACCGCCGCGGGAGCGAGTATATAACTATAGTCGAATCCTGCGTCTTTAACGACTTTTATCGTGTCATCAGTCGCATTCCCATACGGATACGCAAAGGTCTTCACATCAATCCCCAGTTCCTTCTTAAGCGTCTTCTTACTCTTCACCAAATCCGCCTTGAACTGCTCCGCGGGCACTTGATTAAAGATCGGCGTGTTATCCACCAGCTCATGCATATCATAGGTATGTGAACCGAATGAGATTAAGTCGCTCTCCTGTAGAGCTCTTAATTCTCCCCACGTCGCGAGTTCAATATTATTGAACGACGGATTGCCGACCTGTCCTGCAATGACGAATACGGTCGCTGAGACGTTATATTTTTCAAGCACGGGCAGGGCGTTTGTAACCATCGTCTTGTCGCCGTCATCAAACGACAGCCAGACGCATCCTTTCGGGAACTGCTGTGTTTCGTAGCTGTGCTGCAGTTCTTTCTCCGACACGAACGTCGCCCCGTGTTCTGTCATCCACTTGAGCTGTGCATCGAAGTCTTCCTGAAACACACTGTACTTCTGCAGTTCATTGCTGTTCGACATCGTCTTCAGCATGCGTTCGTACAAGTTCCCGCTTCTGATTCTATGGTAGTTCAGCGCAAGACAGCTGTTCTCTGATTCCAATGTTTTGTAGTCTTCTGTTGACTTGTCGTTAATAATGTTACGGT
>CAACWK010000113.1_pt1 | contig 2902 bp, 2 predicted proteins | sample 2275631 | NCBI WGS metagenome assembly CAACWK01 (sample SAMEA5312458, study PRJEB27640) | indoor metagenome | biome: indoor environment; feature: uncontrolled; material: polymer tiles stone | place: Germany | collected 2014-07-07 | reverse complement strand
CCGGCGATCAGAAAGATTACGCAGTGACGTTCAACTTCAAAAAACGGGATGATGCATCACAGCAAGACATCGCACAACTTGATGCAACAACAGGTCCATACAAATTAGATATCGTAGACCATCAGTTAAAAGTATTGAATCACTTTGATGACGTCTACGGTGCTGTCAATATCATCAGATTTTAATAGTAGAAAAGCAGGTTGCCTGCTTTTTTATTTATCATTATATATGCATTTTAATTGTATGTGACAACTTATTTAAGGGGGAAAAAGAATGAAACGATTATTGGGGATGTTATTAGTATTTGTGCTTATGCTTGCAGGATGTGGCGGGTTAGTCCCGAACAGCGGCAAAAATGATTCTAACGACCAAGCAGAAGGTGGTAAGACGGAAATCAGATTTTGGACATTCTGGGGCTCTGACCCGCGTAAAGCTACATTGAATAAAATCATTGATGACTACAATGATTCGCAGGATAAAGTAGTCGTGAAGCATACCTATTTACCATGGGGGGACATCTGGACGAAGAACTTAGCGGCGATTGCAGCAGGAAATCCAGCTGATGTCGTGATCAATGACATTAATGCGACAGCACTTCGCGGCATGAAAAATCAAGCAGAAGATCTGACTTCATTTGTTGAGAAAGATGATTTATCGAGTCAATTCTCTGAAGAACTGTGGGATGCGACACAATATGAAGGGAAAACATACGGTATTCCTTACAATACAGATACACGCGTATTATTCTATAACAAAGATGCCTTCAAACAAGCAGGACTCGATCCTGAGAAGCCACCGACAACTTGGGCGGAACTAAAAACTTATGCCGCTAAGCTGGATCAGAAAAACGGCTCAACTTATAACAAAATCGGCTTCTATCCATTGTTCGGCGCAGGCCCTGATATTTGGATTACGAACGCCAACCACAAAAACTATATCGATATGGACGGCAATGTGTCGATCGATACAGAGCAGAATATCGATACGATGAACTGGCTGAAACAATGGCAGGATAAATACGGCAGCGATACACTGCAGAAATTCCAGGCTAAATTCGACAGTCAGCAAGGAAATCCATTTTTCGCAGGTGATGTCGGCATGATTGTTAAAGACCAGAGCTTTGCGACACAGATGGACGATTACGCTAAAGACATCGATTACGGTGTTGCACCACTGCCCGCTGTCACAGCAGGAGAACAGCCGACGAGCTGGGGCGGCGGATTTGTCGCAGAAATCCCGAAAGGCTCGAAACATAAAGATGAGGCTTATGATTTCATCAAATTCCTGACTAACGAGAAAAACCAGCAGTACTGGGCTGAGGAGACGTTTGACTTAGTAGCAAACGAAAAAGCGGCTGAAGCGGCCGGCAGCAATCTGTCAGGCAATAAAAAAGAAGCATACCAGGCAGCGGTTGATAACTTAGAGGATACTATTCTCACACCGGTTCCTGTATCAGCACCAGACTATTTCAACCTAGTCAATCCTCAGTTTGATAACATCATGCAGGGCAAAAAGACGCCACAGGAAGGACTGAAGAAAGCTCAAACAGATGTAGAGAAATTAGTTGAGCAGAACAACAAGTAGGTGAGCCGGATGAAAAAACAATATAAAGATAATCTGGCCGGCTACTTATTTATTTCGCCGTGGATATTTGGGTTCCTAGTGTTTACACTAGGACCGATTCTTTTTTCGTTATATGCGAGTTTTACGAATTACAACATTACGTCGCAGATGGATTTCGTCGGTCTGTCCAACTATTCGAGACTGTTCAAGGAAGACGAACTGTTCTATACATCGATGATGAATACCTTGTTCTTTGTCATCTTCTCTGTACCGCTGACAACGGTCGGTGCTATCGTGCTGTCACTGATGATGAATCAGGACATACCGGGCATGAGAATTTTCAGGACGATCTACTATCTGCCGGCTGTATTATCAGGCGTTGGTGTGTACTTACTGTGGATGCAGCTGCTGGATCCGTCGACAGGGCTTGTCAACACAGCGCTCGGCTACATCGGTATCGACGGCCCGAACTGGCTGCTTGACCCTGAATGGACAAAACCATCACTGATCTTCATGAAACTATGGAGCGTCGGCGGCAGTATGCTGTTGTATTTAGCAAGTCTGCAAGGGGTTTCGAAGTCTCTGTACGAGGCAGCAGATATGGACGGTGCGAATCGCTGGCAGAAATTCAGAAACATCACGCTGCCGATGATTACGCCGATCATCTTCTTCGATATCGTGACCAGTACAATCGGTGCATTCCAGATTTTCCAGGAAGCTTACGTCATGAGCAGCGACGGCGCAGGTTCACCGTCGAATTCACTGCTGTTCTATAATCTCTATATGTGGCTGAAAGCATTCAAGGCGTTTGATATGGGTTACGCCATGGCGATGAGCTGGATCTTATTCGTGCTCGTGCTGATCTTGACCGTCATCAACTTGAAGCTCGCGCCGCGCTGGGTGCATTACGAAGGAGGCGAAGATAACTGATGAAAAATCACGTCAGTCCGTTCTGGAAATGGTTCAACTTCGTACTGCTTGCAGCGGGTTCACTCGTCATATTGAGCCCGATATGGTGGATGATTGCCACGTCACTGAAAACAATGGAAGAAATTATGGGGACACCGACCTTTATTCCGAAAGAATGGCATTTTGAGAACTATATGAACACGTGGCAGGCCGCACCGTTTACGACTTATGCGGTGAATTCACTCGTCATCACCTTGATCAGCGTTGTCGCAAACGTCTTCGTCAATGCATTCATTGCGTACGGCTTTGCGAAACTAGACTTCAAAGGCAAGAAAATCTGGTTTTTGATTGTTCTCGGCACGATGATGATTCCGGGATTTGTGACGCTCATTCCGCAGTATGTGCTGTTCGCCAAGCTGCATTTATTGAA
>CAACWK010000025.1_pt1 | contig 3962 bp, 4 predicted proteins | sample 2275631 | NCBI WGS metagenome assembly CAACWK01 (sample SAMEA5312458, study PRJEB27640) | indoor metagenome | biome: indoor environment; feature: uncontrolled; material: polymer tiles stone | place: Germany | collected 2014-07-07 | reverse complement strand
CCCTTATGAAATTCAGATATTAAATCTTCATTTAAGTCGATATTACATACAAATACGATTATAAAAACTAAGATATTCAGTCTTACTAGTAACTATATATTACTAGATTTCTTATTAAGCAATACAGCCTTTACCTTAAAGTTTCCTTAAATTAGTAACTTCTCTATTCTATATTTCTCTTCACTTGTGTACATTGAATATAAGGAAATCTGAGTTTCTTAAATTTGTACGAAAATTTTTAATGAGGTATCAAAGAAAAGAGGGTTTATGAAAAGACTGACAGTTGTTGATAGTTTAAGAGGTTTTAGTTTGATGGGAATATTATTTGCTAATTTGCTCTTGTTCCAGTTCGGCCATTATGGTGCAAATTATCCAGAATTCTATGGGATTGATGCAGTAAATAAGCTTTTGATTTATTGGGTTAAGATCTTCATAGAAGGCAGTTTTATGCCGATATTCGCTGTATTATTTGGTTTCGGTTTAATGAAGATGAGTGAGAGCCTGGAGAAGAAGGGGCGTCCTGTGAAGCGGGCAATCATTAGACGAGGATTAATTCTTTTCATTATGGGATTGCTTCATTCTGCTTATCTTTTCAGTGGGGACATTCTTTATCTATACGGCACTATTACGTTTATAGTGGTATGGATGCTGAAGTTTAAAGTTCGGTCACTGATGATTGTAGCTGCTCTAGTCATACCTTTAATTGTCGGCATTTTATTGGTTAATCCAGATTTTATGGTTGCGGCTGAACAAAGCTTTGCAACTGGAGGATTAACTGCAGAACAAAGTGAATATCTCGCAGCAGAGAAAAGTGTATTTTCAACTGGAACGCTACAAGAACGAAACGATTTCTTTATGGAAGAAGATCCATTCATGGCTTTTACCGATGAAGAGTTCTTACTGTTAGCACCAATTGCCATTCTTTTTAATATACCGCTCTTTTTAATCGGTATGATATTGGCGAAGAATCGCTTTTTTGAAACCGGTCTGACGTCCGTAAAGAAAAAATTCATCTATCTGACACCGATTTTTATTCTGTTTAAAGCATGCATGGTGATCTGGCCGGATAATGATATTCTAGGAACATTAGGTATCATCAGTGTGTATCTACTGAGTTTCTCATATATATCATTATTTTATGTGCTCTATCAGAGATGGCAGGCACTCAAGCTGTTTGAAGCGATCGGCAGACTATCACTCACTAATTATATTGCCCAGTCTGTGTTTCATTCTTTTATCTACTATGGCTATGGCATGCAGCGTTTTGGTGATGACAATTTCTTATTATCACTGCTCATTGCTACTTTATTTTTTATCTTACAAGTGGCTCTAAGTAATCTTTACTTCAAGTATTTTAAACAAGGACCACTTGAATATATCGCGCGTGTTGTCACGTACTGGTCGTTTTCGCCGAATAAGAAAACCAATAATAATTTAATTTAAAGTTGAGAATTTAGAAATATAATCCAGGGAAATATAAGGATTATAAGATTTTTAAAATACTTATTTAGAAAGGTAAGTATCTAGCATGCAAGGATTTATTTTAAATGAAAAAGGCTATGTGACTTTTCCTTATGAAATTCTGAAACACATTGAACCCTACGTAAAAGCTCTGAAATGGAAAGTGAGCTGTGTGGAACATAATAATGCTGATAACGAGACTTTTCCATTGAATGAACCACATGATTACTTTCTGGATAGTGAAGAGTTGTTTTCACTGCTGCAGCAGTATTCACATGTTCAATGGATATGGGGCGTATTATCAGGTTTCCCGAATGAACTGTCCTGGGAAGAAATAAGAGGAACTTCAAACTCTTATGATCTTACAACGGAACAACCTTATTTTAGGAATGGGTTATGTCATATTGAACCGCAAGCTGTATTTGAGTTACTAGCGCTTGATAGTTCGGAGACCTATATCTTGGTCGATGATGAGGTTATTATCTCAAGTCTATTCACACACTTTCCGTATGCTGAACGTCTTGAAAATGAGCTTAAGAACTGGTAGATTTTTGAGATGAGCTGTTACCGATTGAGCTGCAATATCATCGCACTCGTCGACATGCCGGAAGCGGCGGGGCAGTTGTCTTTATTTATGGTGCCGGTTGTTATTTTATTTGCTGATGGCCGGGAATCCCACCAGCAGGCCCGAATCATTGATTTTAAGATGTTAGATTACCGGCTGAGCCAGCTGGCTGCACTGTAACAGGATTCATGACAGATTTGTCAGCCGCTTAAACAAAGACCTTCTCAGGCTTTGAGCTGAGAAGGTCTTCAATATTATGCACGTCTTGTTATCAGTTTAAGGCCAAATGCCAGTAAAAGGATGCCTGTAACAACGATACTAGTTGAATGATTCGCTTCACCGGTATCAGGCAGCTGGGTGACGGTCGTCTGAGCACTTTGCTGATTTTCAGCTGCCTGCTTAAAGATAGCAGCCACTTGCTCGTTATATTCTACTTGAGATAATTGACCTGAGTCTTTTTGAATGGTCAGCTGGTTCACCTTCTCTAGGTCTGCAGCCGGAAGTCCAGATGGATCAAAGTCGACATTCGCCCAGCCATCGCCATCCGTATCGGCAGAAGCAGGTAAAATCTCACCCGTCACAGTTTTAGCCCCTTCATCTGCAAAAGCAGTCGTAGTAATAGTCGGAAGTTGCAAAGTTCCTATAGCTAAAGATGCGATAAGAAGTTTATTTAGTCTCATTATATTTTTCCCTTTATTGTAAGATACCTCCATTATAATATAAATGATGTCTTATTATTTGAATTTTATGTAAAGAAAATATATTTATTTTGATATGGTTTTATTTAGCCGGATCTTTAAGTAAATAAGTAACGAGCTGTGCTATTCATCACTGTAAAATAGCTTAATGGAAATAGAAAATTTTATTTAAATTTTTACCAAACATATTTTTCTGATTATTGCGTCTATTCAAAACTTTAAAAATTGATGTTGACTTCATATTTTTTTGTTGTAACATGAAGTTATAAAAATTAAATAAATAATTTAACTCTTATCCAGAGAGGTGGAGGGATAGGCCCTACGAAACCTCGGCAGCAGATTCTTTTTGAACACTGTGCCAATTCCTGCAACGAAAGTTGTAAAGATGAGACAAGACTCGGTATATATTCCTGTGGACTTGTTCTTGTCCATGGGATTTTTTTGTGGAGTTAAATGCAGAAGGAGGGTTTATCGTTGGTCATTGTTCGTAAGATCGCCAGTATCATTATCACAATGTGGCTGATTATCACAGTAACATTTATCATCATGCATTCCATTCCTGGCGATCCGTTCTCAAATGATTCTAAAGCATTATCAGAAGAACAGCTGAATCATATGAAAGCGAAGTTTCATCTGGATCAGCCGGTTCTGAATCAATATTTTATTTATCTCAAGAATATCGCCATGTTTGATCTCGGGCCGTCTATTCAGTCGGAGAGCCGAGATGTTAATACAATCATTGGCGAAGGCATAGGTGCATCTGCGCTGCTCGGTATTCAGTCTATTGTCATTGCATTAGTTGGCGGCATTATTCTGGGGACTATCGCAGCGATTTATAAGCATCGCTTTCTGGATTTTCTTGCATTATTCATTGCGATTATTGGTATCTCGGTTCCAAGTTTTATTCTCGCGCCACTTCTGATTAAGTATTTCGGCGTAGAATGGCAGCTTCTTCCTATTGCCAACTTTGATACATGGTGGCACTCAATCTTACCGAGTATCGCGCTTGCTGTAGGTCCGCTTGCGATTATCACCCGTTATGTTCGGAGTAATATGATTGAAGTGCTGAACTCCAACTATATTCGCACGGCGAAAGCAAAAGGTTTACCGATGACTTACATACTCACGCAGCATGTACTGCGTAATACATTACTGCCTGTTATTACATTTCTCGGTCCGTTATTTGCTTCAGTCGTGACCGGCACGTTTGTCATCGAAAAGGTCTTCTCCATTCCAGG
>CAACWK010000003.1_pt1 | contig 4329 bp, 2 predicted proteins | sample 2275631 | NCBI WGS metagenome assembly CAACWK01 (sample SAMEA5312458, study PRJEB27640) | indoor metagenome | biome: indoor environment; feature: uncontrolled; material: polymer tiles stone | place: Germany | collected 2014-07-07 | reverse complement strand
CCCTTGCCATCATACATTTGAAGACGGTATCCCTTTGCGCCTTGGATTGCTGGCCATGTAGCTGTGATAGAACCTGTAGAAGTGCCAGTTATGATAGAAGGTTCTGTTTTGATCGCCTGCATCTTTGGATAGCTATAAGTTACAGAGATCTTAGATTTATTTGCAGCATTTTCGGAGGCAGTCAACTGTTTCCAGTAAGTCATACCGTTCCCGTTGGCGTGCAGTTTCAGTCCGTAATCTTTTGAACCTGTAGCAATACCTTTGACATATGTGAGGACATTGAAGCTGAGCCACTCATTAACTGCAGCAGCATCTTTAGTGATGTTAGTGCTGGTTGGTTTCGTATCCCAGGTGACGCCGGTTTCAGACCACGTAGCATTTGCTTTATCTGCCCAGACATCCATCGGGGTTGCACCGTTATAATTCCATTTGACATAGGACTGCATTTTCGCTGCACTGACACTAGCTCCTAGGAGTTGAGTCATGGAAGGAAATTTGAGGAATGCATAGTTAGTACCAGTTGCTGTATCATATTTACCTATACGTAGGACATATTCACCTAGCGTCGAGTTCCAGAACTGATTTAAATTGCTGGTAGGCAATGCGCTTGAAACAAAAGTGTCTAGCGTAGCATCCTTGGCAAAACTAGGATCGATATACACCGGATAGCGTCTTTCCTTATCATCTAACCATTTTTGGTCAGGTACTACCTTTACAAGATAGCCGTCTTTTTCCTTATAGACTTCATACTTGATATCATAGGATTTTGTAGAAAGTCCACTTTTTTCGTCTATCTTGCTATCAGACATTTCAGGACGAGGCATAGTGAATGCGACTTCACCTTTTTTATTAGTGAATTCAACAGTGCCTTCTGTAGTTGGATGGGCTTCCATTGTTGTTTTGATTTTGTATTGAATGGCTTGCAGCCCTTTTTGATTATTATTCAAAACAATATCTTCTTTGACTTCGTTATTAAGCACGACATGACGTACATCAATATTTGGGAAAATGCCTTTATACCAAATAGTATTATCTTTGATATCTGATTTACGCGTTTTCGGTGCTCTTACTTTATTGTCATATTCCATTCCCCTTAACGTGACTGATATTTGTTCATCGGCTTCATTTAAATTGATGAAAGAGGAATTATCACTTAAAGTATCGTTGAATTTCACATTGATATCAGTATTTTTCGTTGATATTTTACCATCTTTTAAAGATAAAGATGGATCTATTTTTGCCCATTTGCCCTTTTCATCTTTTTTCATGACCTGATTATCAAAAATATTGGCTTGATAAACTCCAGCCTTATCAGTTTTCTGTACACTGATATTTTCTTGTTGAAGGTCATCTGGAGATAATAAATCTTTCTCTTCAATTGTGTTCTTTGCTAGATTACTGTCAGTTTCATTTTTGGATGAAGTTGACACTGGATCATCTTCATTGCTTGTTTCTTTTTTTATGTCTTCTTTTGTTTCCCCTGTTTCTGCATGAGCAATGAAAAGATCATAGGGCATTAAAGACAATACCAATGAGAAACTCATTAACCATACAAATATTTTAGTGAAAATTCCTTTATTCATAAATACCTCCTTAATTTGTAATACCATTTCATAATAATTCAGAAATTTCTGTATAACAATATAAATTTGCATAGGATACTATTTTTTTGTATTAATATGCATATAAGGATAATTTGAGAACGTATGTTCTATATGTTATAAATGATTTGAGGAGGTGTCAAATGTACGATTACGGTCAATGTACTTCAAGATGGATAATTTGTGTTGATTTAAAAAGTTTTTTTGCCTCTGTATCGTGCTTATCTAAAGGATTGAACCCGATGAAGACCAAGCTTGCGGTTGTTGCTGATACTAAACGTCAGGGATCTGTTGTACTGGCGGCAACTCCCCCACTGAAAGCTTTAGGTATCAAAACAGGTTCACGACTCTATGAGATTCCGATGAGAAATGACATCTTCATTATCAATCCTTCCATGATGAGGTATATTCAAGTGTCTAATCGAATATCTTCTATTGCACTTCAGTATGTTGCACCCGAAGATTTTCATCAATACAGCATTGATGAATTTTTCATGGATATGACTGCCTCTCTTCACCTTTTCGCAGACAGTATATATGAGTTTTCCAGTCAGCTGCAGAAGGAAATTATGAGTGCGACAGGTATCATAAATACGATTGGGATTGGACCGAATCCCCTACTCGCTAAACTATCGATGGATTTTGAAGCTAAGAAGAGACAACAAGGTATTGCTGAATGGCACTACTATGATGTCCCTGAAAAATTATGGGATGTCTCTCCCCTATCAAAGATGTGGGGAATCAATCGTAGGACAGAGGCAAAGCTCAATAAAAAGGGAATATTCACGATCGGGGATCTTGCCCACTATCCTGTCCCTTATCTTAAAAGAGATTTTGGTATCATTGGTGTTGATCTTCATCTTCATGCGAATGGAACAGATGAAAGTCTCATAAGCGAGAAATATTCGATCAAGGATAAGTCCCTGGGTAAATCACAGATATTGATGAGAGACTATCAAAAAAATGAACTGAAAGTCATCCTCTCAGAACAGATAGATGAGGTATTCTTTCGAGTGAGAGAACAGGATAAATATCCTAAAACCGTCTCTGTGACCGTAGGATATGCAGATGCAGGTGGAATCAGAAAACAGTTCACCCATCCATCAGGTTATATGAGTACGCTGCAGATTATCCAGGAGATGTGGAATTATCTTTATGACCGTCTCGAAGATGATAGGCTCTATCGGACAATCGGCATTTCATTCACCAAGCTTGTCTCTAATCAGATTAAACAGCTGAACTTATTTGAAGACCCAAAAGAAATTAAGAGTGAAATCATCGACCATCATTTAGATGATATAAGACGCAAATACGGTAAAGATACAGTCTTAAGAGCAAGCAGTCTGACGGCCAGTGGTTCAGTGCTGCAGAGAAAGAACCTGGTCGCAGGACACAAGGGATAAAAAGCATATAAGGCATGGAAGCAATCGAATATGAAAGTAAAAACAACTGCGTAGGTAGATCATTACGCAGTTGTTTTTATTTTCAGGACTATTCCATTGCTTTAAGAGACATTTTTCAAAACACTCCGTGTTTTCAAGACGCTGTGTGCAGTTTTTTCACTTCTTAGAATAGCATCAAAGTTTCACTGGCCGGCAAGCCGACCGTTCAACTAGCCAGAAGATGCAAGGCATCACTCCGTTCAGCAAGCTGTCCTTGCATCCCCTACCCTTGATACTGTATCTAATCCGTAAAAAACTTAATACACACAGCTGAAAACACAGGAGCGTGTGTTTGAAAAAAGGAGAGGAAGCAAGTGAAAGATACAAAGTTGGTCTGTCAACATAATATTGGACAGTTTTTATAGAATATTTCTTTATATTCTTTTGGGGTTATATCATTCAAAGCACCGTGCGGTCTAATATTGTTGTACCAGTTCACATAATCAAAAAGTTCAATATTCAAATGATTGAGAGAAAGAAAATGAAATTGATTAATAAATTCGGTCTTCATCGCTTTAAAGGTTGCTTCAGCGACCGCATTATCATACGGACACCCTTTCATACTCAACGATCTCTGAATACCGAAGGTATTAAGCACTTCATCTATGAGATGATTATCAAACTCTTTTCCCCGGTCGGTATGAAACATCTGTACTTCTCTCAGATCATGTCTGATGGTGCTGAGAGCTGCTGAAACGAGATGACTGTCTTTGCGGGGTCCTGCACTGTAACCAACAATTTCACGGTTAAAGAGATCGATAAACAAGCATATATAATGCCATTTTCCAGCCACCTTTACATATGTCAGATCACTCACCAGCACCTCCATCGGTCTTTCTCTATAGAATGCTCTACCCAGACCATTGGTGATATCACGTTCGTTTGGTCGAGCCGGAAAGGCCCTGTAACGCTGGGATGTATAGGTGGAGACAAGATTCTGTTTTTTCATGATGCGGCCAATCCTTCTCCTGGAAACCTTAATTCCCTGTTTATCTAAATGGATTTTGATTCTTCTCGTGCCAAAACAACGCCGGTTTGTATTGAAAATCTGAACGACCTTCTCAGTGACATCTCCATCGTGATGATTTTTTCCTGTGTCATTCAGTTTATTCACTTCATAATAGTAGGTGCTTCTGGGAATCTCCAGGACTTTACACATTGCTGATACTGAATATTTCTCGGCATTCTCACGAATGACGGCTATCTTCGTCCCATGATCAGCGCTGCTTGCTTTAAAATGTCATTCTCCATCTTCAGCTGCTGATTCTCTTTACGTAATCTTTTCA
>CAACWK010000039.1_pt1 | contig 4452 bp, 2 predicted proteins | sample 2275631 | NCBI WGS metagenome assembly CAACWK01 (sample SAMEA5312458, study PRJEB27640) | indoor metagenome | biome: indoor environment; feature: uncontrolled; material: polymer tiles stone | place: Germany | collected 2014-07-07 | reverse complement strand
TATTGAAATAGGTGGGGTGAGAAATGATCATTCAGAAAATCTTGAATAACAATGTGGTCATCGTCGAGATGAACGGTGAAGAAACAGTAGTCATGGGTAAAGGTCTAGCATTCGGCAAGAAAGTCGGGCAGTCATTTGATGAGCAGCTGATTGAGAAAGTATTCAAGCTGCAGGCTGATGACCGGCACCGTTTTGTTTCACTCGTGTCAGAACTGAACCCGGAAATTCTTCAAGTATCGTCAAAGATCATTGAACGTGCGAATTTGATCTACAGCAAGCCACTTGCTGAATCAATCTATATTGCACTGACGGATCACATCAATTACGCGATTATCCGTGCTGAGGAGAATGTCTTCATCAATAATGCACTTCTCTATGAAATCAAGCAGTTATACCGCAAGGAATTCGAAGTTGGATTGTATGGTATACGGCTGATCAAAGAAACATTAGGTGTTGCTCTGACAGAAGACGAGGCCGGATTTATTGCGCTGCATATCGTCAATGCCGGCTTGAATGAAGAGATGTCGAATATTTATGAGATTACGAAGACGACGCAGGATATTGTGAACATCGTGCGTTATCATTTTAATCTTCATCTGAAAGAAGATGAACTGAGTTACTCCCGATTTTTGACACACTTGAAATTTTTCTGTCAGCGTATATTAAATGGTGAAGTCCTGATTGAAATCTCTGATGAGACGCTTCTGTCATCATTGAAGACGAAGTATCGCGACAGCTATGCCTGCGTCCTCAAGATCAATGATTATATCGTCAACCGCTTCGACCATGCGCTGAGCAGTGATGAGATAATGTATTTGATCTTACATATAGCAAGATTATTGAAATCAGAAAAGAATCATGAAAGCGTTGACAAATAAAATGAAAGCGTTATAATAATCTTAACTGAATCAGTAGGATTGTTACTGTACGGCAGGCAAAACCTAGATCGGCTTCTTTGTAGAGTCCTCTCTAGGTTTTTTTCGTGCAGTGGGATTGTGACTTTAAGTAGGCAAAACCCAAAACAAGTATGAGTGGATCCCTCATGCTTTGTTTTGGGTTTTTTATTTTAATTAATTGAGGAGGCAGCGCAATGAAGTATGAGGAATTAGCAACAGATATCGTCAACAAAGTCGGCGGCAAGGAAAACATTCAGTCACTGACACATTGTATTACAAGATTAAGATTTGTCCTGAAAGATGAGAGTATCGCAGACACAGATTATTTGAAGAACAGAGAAGGGATTGTCACCGTCATGAAGTCGGGCGGTCAATATCAAGTGGTCATCGGTAATCATGTACCTGATGTCTATGCAGATGTAGTGCGTGTTGCTGGCTTATCTGACGTTAGTGATGATATAGGAACAAGGTCTAAAAATCCTTTCAATGCATTCATCGATATTGTGTCAGGTATCTTCCAGCCGGTACTCGGCGTATTAGCAGCGGTCGGGATGATCAAAGGTTTGACGGCACTGCTGTCATTTTTAGGATGGGTTCCTGCTGACAGCGGGACGTATCAGATCTTGAATGCAATCGGCGATTCATTATTTTATTTCTTCCCGATTTTCTTAGGCTATACCGCAGCAGTGAAATTCAAAGCGAATCCATACACTGGTATGGCGATTGGTGCGGCGCTGGTCTATCCGACGATGGTAGCCGCAATGGCAGGGGGTGCTGAAGGTGCTGTTCCGATATTTGCCGGGACATTCTTTGAAGCAGCGACCAACCTGGATTTCTTAGGTATTCCGGTAATTTCAATGAACTATACGAGCAGTGTTGTGCCGATTATTCTCGCAGTTTATGTGGCGAGCAGACTCGAACGTCTATTGAAACGCATCATTCCAGATGTCGTCAAAACATTCCTAGTTCCATTTTTCACGCTCTTAATTATCGTACCGTTGACCTTCTTAGTCATCGGACCTATCGCAACATGGGCTTCTAATGCCATCGGTGCGTTAGTCATGGGTGCTTACGGTTTGAACCCGATCATTGCAGGATTACTGCTCGGTGGTCTATGGCAAGTTCTTGTGATTTTCGGTATCCACTGGGGCATTGTGGCCATTGGTCTGACTAACTTGGCAGCAAATCAACACGACGTGTTACTCGCGATTGTGACACCTGTTTCTTTCGCCCAGACCGGTATCGTCCTTGGTATTCTACTGAAGACTAGAAACACAAAACTTAAATCATTAAGTATTCCGGCAGTCATTTCAGGTATTTTCGGCGTGACAGAGCCTGCCATCTACGGTATTACGCTACCACGTAAAAAGCCTTTTATTGCAAGTTGTATCATCGGAGCATTACTCGGTGGATTTGTCGGTTTAGCAGGCACAAAAGTATACTTGTTCGGTGGTCTCGGTATTTTCTCTATTCCAAGTGTCATCGGTCCGAATGGTTTTGATTTCCCGTTCTGGGCAATGGTGATTGCGATGGCCGCAGGTATAGTGATCGGTACGGTTGTCGGCTATATCATGCATAGAGATACTGAAGATGAACAGGTACAGACAGTCGTAACTGATTCACCGGCACCTGCTGTCGGCACAGAAGATGAACTGCTTCGTGCCAATGCATCAGACGAAATTTTAGCGGCACCGGTCACTGGACAGCTGGTTCCTCTAACGACGGTCAGTGATCCTGTCTTTGCTTCTCTTGCGATGGGTAAAGGGGTTGCTATTATACCGGAAGATAATACTATTTTTGCACCAGCAGATGGTGAAGTGGTCAGCTTGTTCCCGACCGGTCATGCGATCGGTATTAGAACAATGAACGGGGCAGAATTATTGATTCATATCGGCGTTGATACCGTGAAGCTGGAAGGACAATATTTCAGAGCACTCGTTCAGCAGGGCGACACAGTATCTCGCGGGCAGGCATTAATTGAATTTGACCGCGAAGCGATTCAGGCAGCAGGATATGATGTCGTGACGCCTGTTGTCATGACCAACACGAATATCGCAAAAGATGTGATATATGAAGAGCATATGGCAGTTCGTGCAGGAGACGATATAATTACAGTAATCTATTGATAAAGGAGTGTCACTGATGGCATTACAACAAGACTTTTTATGGGGCGGCGCAACAGCTGCCAACCAATGTGAAGGGGCATATTTAACAGACGGCAAAGGATTATCGCTGGTCGACAAGCTACCGGCAGGAGACGAGCGGTACTTACCGCTGTTTCATCCTGCTGAACATCTGGATGATTCATTCTCTTATTATCCGAGTCATGAATCGATTGATTTCTACCATCGCTACAAAGAAGATATCAAACTGTTTGCAGAGATGGGCTTCAAAGTCTACCGAATGTCCATTTCATGGCCGCGTATTTTTCCGCATGGTGATGACAAGGAACCGAATGAAGCAGGATTGAAGTTTTATGATGATGTCTTTGATGAGCTGAAGAAATATGGAATTGAACCGCTCGTGACGATCAATCACTTTGATACGCCTTATCATCTCGTCGAAACGATCGGCGGCTGGAGAAGTCGTGACATGGTTAATCACTTTGTCAACTACGCGACAGTAGTCTTCGACCGTTACAAAGACAAGGTGAAATACTGGCTCACGCACAATGAAATCAACATGGTCGCACATATTCCGCTGATCGGCGGCGGGCTGATAATCAACGACGATGAGAACGAACATCAAGTGATCTATCAAGCGGCCCATCATTTACTTGTTGCAAGCAGCGAAGCGACTAAAGTAGCAAAATCCATCAACCCGGACTTCCAGATCGGCTGTATGCTTGCAGCTGGAGAAGTGTACGCGAATACACCGAACCCGCAGGATGTGTTAGCAGCCCTTAAGAAAAACAGAGAACAGTATTTCTTCATTGATGTACAGTCACGCGGTGAATATCCTCGCTATGCATACAAGACGTTCAAAGACCTGGGTGTTGAGATCGAGATGGCAGAAGGCGATTTGGCGGTATTGAAAGATTATCCTGTCGACTTCATTTCGTTCTCCTATTATTCAAGCAGGCTTGAAAGTGCGGACCCTGAAGTGAATGAACAAAAAGATGCTGGGAATGCCTTTGCATCTCTTAAAAATCCTTACTTAGAAGCATCAGACTGGGGCTGGCAGATCGATCCAGTCGGCCTGCGGATTACGATGAATGAAATATATGACCGCTACCAGAAACCATTGTTTATTGTTGAGAACGGGTTTGGTGCGGTCGACGAAATCAATGATAATGGTGAGATTATTGATGACTACAGAATCGATTACCACCGTGAACATATAAGAGAAATGATCAAGGCAGTGGATGATGGTGTCGAACTATTAGGTTATACGTCATGGGGCTGCATTGACTTAGTGTCTGCTGGAAGCGGTCAGATGAAAAAGCGTTACGGCTTCATCTATGTTGACCGGGATGATCAAGGAAATGGTACACTGGAACGGAAGAAGAAGAAATCATTTGACTGGTACAAACAAGTCATTGCATCAAATGGTGAGC
>CAACWK010000052.1_pt1 | contig 5415 bp, 5 predicted proteins | sample 2275631 | NCBI WGS metagenome assembly CAACWK01 (sample SAMEA5312458, study PRJEB27640) | indoor metagenome | biome: indoor environment; feature: uncontrolled; material: polymer tiles stone | place: Germany | collected 2014-07-07 | reverse complement strand
ATGAAATCAGGTCAATATGCATACCGTGACCGTCGTCAGAAAAAACGTGACTTCCGTAAATTATGGATCGCACGTATTAACGCGGCTGCACGTATGAACGACATCAGCTACAGCCGTTTAATGAACGGTCTTAAATTAGCTGGTATCGACATCAACCGTAAAATGTTATCAGAGATCGCTATCTCTGACGAAAAAGCATTTGCTGAGTTAGTGACTCAAGCGAAAAACGCTTTAAATAAATAATAGACAAAACCGCAGTGCATATCAGCACTGCGGTTTTTTATGTGAAATGACTGTAAAAATGAATATAATTTGAATGAATATGTCCGATTTTTCGTTTATCCTCTCAATGTCAGGGTATTTCTGACAGTAAGACGTCAATGAGGAGAGGAGGAGAATGATGGACCATTTAAAAGCATTAGTAGTGAAATTTATCGTGATTGCGCTCGTTCTGTTTATTGTTTTGACGTTGATCTTTGATGTGCCGTTCATGGATACGTTATGGATCAGTATAGTGACGACAGTGCTTGCCTATCTGCTTGGTGACCTCGGCATCTTTAATAAAGCGGGTCATTCTGGTGAATTCACGAAACGTAACGGCCTTGCCTCATTGGCAGACTTAGTACTGGCATTTTTAGTGATCTGGTTGATGGCAAGAGCATTGACAGGTAACAATGATGATCTGTTCTGGCCGGCTTTATTGTCTGCTCTAGCAATTACAGGAGGCGAATGGCTGTTTTTCCACAAATTCGTCGACCGTGCGGTATTCAATAGACCTGGTAAAGAGGTCGCTCACAACCACACACATCGTTAGTTTGATCAAGGAAGCACAATTGTGCTTCCTTTTTTGGTGTTGGCAATGATCATATAACGCTCTATACTAAGAGTAACACAGACAAAGGGGATGTTTTTATGGATCAACAGTTAGCACGTTTCAAGGCTTTGACCGACTGCAATGCACCGTCAGGATTTGAGGGACCGATGACACAGCTCATGAAGAGCTATCTGGAGCCGGTCGCAGACGATATCATCCAGGATAATACCGGCAGCATATTCGGTAGGAAGCAAGGGACAGGCAAACATTCTGTCATGCTGGCCGGCCATCTGGACGAAATCGGTTTTATGGTAACCGCGATTACTGATGACGGTTTCATCAAGTTTACGAACCTCGGCTACTGGTGGGCGAACGTCATGCTCAGTCAGAAAGTGACGATTAGCGGCAGCAGAGGAGAGGTCAGAGGGGTCATCGGTGGTAAGCCGCCGCACGTTCTCGGTGTGCAGGAGAAAGAACAGGCAGCAAGTGTACCGAATATGTTCATAGACATCGGTGTGGACTCAAAAGCCGAGGTGCTTGCTGCGGGCATCCGGATCGGTGACCCGGTGACGCCGTACAGCGAGTTTGAAGTGATGACAAATCCCGACTATGTGCTGGCGAAAGCGTGGGACAATCGTTTCGGCTGCGCACTCGCTGTTGAGGCGCTGGAAACGTACACTAATCAGGAAATCACTGTAGTAGCAGGAGCAGTCACGCAGGAGGAGACGATGTCACGTGGTGCAAAGACAGCAGCCCACACTGTCAAGCCGTCTCTTGCTATTGCGCTTGACGTCGGCATCTGTACAAAGACACCCGGCATGAGCGGAATTGCCAAGATGGGTGACGGCCCGATTGTTGTGCTGATTGATGCGTGGCATATTTCGCACCCATCGTTCAGACGGTTCGTCACAGATGTGGCAGAGAAGCATGGCATCAAGGTTCAGTTCGATTATCTGACCGGCGGCTATACAGATGCCGGGAACATCGCGCAAAGTTTAGACGGCATACCTGCTCTATCTATCGGTGTCCCGACGCGCTATATCCACTCCAATGTGTCAATGATGAACCGGCGTGACTATAATGGTGCGCTCGAACTGGTCAACGCAGTGCTCGCTGAACTCACGGATGATAGAGTAGACCAGATCATTGAGCAGACTTACGAGCATCTATCATAAGTGCTATCATTTTTGTACTGATCGGATGAAAAGATACCGCGAAAAAAAGACTGCCGAGGCAGTCTTTTTTTATCACTCAATATCAAGGTCCAGCATCTCAATCTTCAAGAGATCCAGTATGCCGCTTGATTCACTCGGGAAAGCGAAGATCATCAGATTGAGGTCTTTCGCTGACAGTTCCTTCTCGACGATAAAGGTCATGATGTTGATGAGATCTGCTGCGTTATGACCAAAGATAGCAGCACCCGCCACATGATTTTTCTTATCGAGAGCAATCACCATTTCAGCATCCAGTTCATTCTTATACTCAAAGCGCATGTATTCGCCGAACTTAATGGTCCTGATCTTATAACCTTTATCCTCAGCCTCGCTGATCGGCATGCCGACCTGTGACAGACGGGGCAGAGTATAAGCGACTGAAGGAATCGCCGGATACTTGATCGGCAGAAGTTCGAGCGCTTTCTTCGGACTGAAGAGTTTGGCTTCACGTGCGATGATCTGAAGGGCGATATAATTCGATTCAAAGCTTGCAGTCGGCGTCAGCTTAGGAATGGATTTGTCCAGCACATCACCGCTCGCATAAATATGCGGAACAGACGTCTGCAGATGAGAGTTGACTTTGATCCCTTTATCACTGTAGTCGATGCCCACTGTCTCAAGGCCGATGTTCTCAACGTTCGGCACACGGCCAGTCGCATCAACGATATAGTCAGTCTCTAGTGTCGTTCCTGATTGAGTCGTCAAGGTCAGACGGCCATCCTTCTCTTCGACTTTTTCTGTATCTTCATTGAAGTGGAAGGTAACGTTCTCCTCCTCCAGCTTGTCGATCAGCATTTTGACATGGGGCTGGTGGAAGGCTTTCAGAATCTTGTCAGAGTGCACAATGACATGGACTTCTGAGCCGAATTTGCTCGCAATAGAAGCGAACTCAATACTGATATAACCGCCACCGATGAAGGTAATATGCTCAGGGAATGATTTTAGATCCATAAAGTCACGGCTGTCACGGAGATGTTCCTGACCTGGGATATTAAGCCGATGACTGCGCTGACCTGTCGCGATGACGATATATTTAGCCTGATAGGACTGATCGCCGACCTTCACCGTGTGTTCGTCTGTTATCACGCCTTCGCCTTCAATGATCTCAATACCGGCCTTGTTGAAGACTTCAGCGAGTCTATCTTTCTGCGGATCAATGACCTTATGTTTGTAGCGCATCAGATGCTCCCAGCTCACCTCAGGACGGTTTGTGAAGATATCACCAAGACGGTCGATATCATCCAGCACCTCAAACGGTGACTCAAGCAAAATCTTCGGATTACAGCCGAAGTTGGTGCATGTGCCGGCTAGCGTATCCTTTTCAATCAGTGCGACTTTCATCTTCTGGCTGGCAAGCGCCACTGCTGCGTGCCAGGCTGCATGTCCACTACCGATAAATATGACATCATACATTATTAGGTTCCTCCTTACAAAATAGGTTGCTTTAGATTTATTCCCTTTTAATCCCTTATCAACCGTTAAAATGTGACAAAATAACAATATAATGAAATAGATGACGAGTATCTCACGTCTTTGAATTAGTTTATAATAAAGATAACAATAGAGTGAATGGAGTGATGATATGGAACTCATCGAATCAGTACAGAATACGAGAATCAAGAACATTGCAAAACTGCATACGCGTAAGGACCGCAAGAAGGCGCGGCAGTTTCTTGTGGAAGGTTATCATCTGGTGGAAGAAGCCGTGAAGAGCGGCCTTGAAGTGGAGACCATACTGAGTGTCAATCCCGACGATATCTCTGAAGAAATGGTGGAAGCGAGCAAGGAGCAGTATCAGATCACATTCAAAATCGCCGAGAAACTATCTCAGACAGAATCACCGCAAGGGATATACGCCGTCTGTAATATGCCGCAGCACGAACTGGCTGACTTCAAGCAGCTCGTCTATCTTGACCGCATCCAGGACCCGGGCAATGTCGGAACGATTATCCGCACAGCAGACGCTGCAGGCTATGACGGTGTTGTTATCTCAAAAGGGACAGTCGACATCTATAACGACAAAGTGCTGCGCGCGAGTCAGGGCAGTGTCTTCCATCTGCCGGTCATAGAAGCAGACTTCAGTGAAGTGAAGGCAGACTTCGGAGGTAAAGTTTACGGCACAAGCCTGAAAAACGGCAGAAACTACAAGGAAGTTGAAGCGGCTGACGCGTTCATCCTTGTCCTCGGCAACGAAGGACAGGGCGTTGATGAACAGATCCTCGCCGAAACAGATGACAATCTCTTTGTGCCGATCTACGGAAGAGCAGAGAGTCTGAACGTTGCTGTCTGCGCCGGTATTCTGATGTATCATTTCAAAGGCTGAATCATCGGTCACCAACACCAGTGAACATTAAATTCACCTTAAAATAACAAAAATTCTATATACAAATTCACCTCCAGTACTTAAACTTAATGTTAATTACTGGAGGTTTAACTATGATGTTCAGAAGGAAAGCGAGGTAATCGTATGGTCCGTTATATTAAATATTATTTCAGTCATTTGTTTGATTTCAAGGGACAGGATAATCGAATCAGATATGTGTGGATGAAAGGTATCACGATTACGTTAATGGCATTTTTTCTTGTGATTTATTTCATTTGGGTGATGAGGAAGGAAGGAAGTAGCGAAATAACTGAAGCGGTGTCAACGACAGATATAACTTTTACAGTACTGTTGTTTGCGATTACAGTGTTTTATCTACTGATGTCATTATCAAGCGAGGTACGTCGATTTAATACAAGGAACAAAAATCCTAAACCGTATATAGTAGCGCTCAGTGGATATATCGTGTTAGGTTTAGCATTGATTTTGTTAATGGCAGCTGTCGATCAACTGCGGGTGATGAAGAGCGTGGTGTTATTTTTATTCATTGGTCTCAATTTTTTTGTAAATGGAAACAGTCATCCTACTGAACAAGAGTATATCGATGAAGGACGTCGGAAAGATTATATATAATGACTTGTTGTGAGTCGTATTAATTTGAAGGGAGAAAACATGAGCGAAAAAAAGTAACGATAAAAGAAGCTTTGTTGGACTATACACGTAACATATTCAGACCAAAAGCTCCTATAAGTTTTGAGATGTATCGTATGCACAAAATGATTTTACTTCCATTCATGTTAGTAATATTAGTGAGTTGGATAGTTTATTCATGAAATAATGAGATATATAACGATTCATTTTACAAGTTAACTGAAGCGGAACAACACCAGGTGGAATTATGGGATTCATTTAAGATGTCAATGTCTTTCCTCAGCTTTTTAACTCTAACCATTTTAGTGATGATACCGTCAGAACTCAGAATGTTTCATAAGCGTAAGAAAAATCCGGTTCCTTATATAGCCGTGAGTGCATTTGTTATTATTGGTGGAATCATTTATATCATA
>CAACWK010000144.1_pt1 | contig 5438 bp, 3 predicted proteins | sample 2275631 | NCBI WGS metagenome assembly CAACWK01 (sample SAMEA5312458, study PRJEB27640) | indoor metagenome | biome: indoor environment; feature: uncontrolled; material: polymer tiles stone | place: Germany | collected 2014-07-07 | reverse complement strand
TGTACATGACTCGGATACCGATACCATTCGGATCTCTTACTAGTTCTGAATTCCCGTCACGTTCAGTTGTTAATCCTAATTCCGTCAATTTATTTTTGAAATACTCAAAATCTTCACCATTCGGGAAGTTGATTTCGTATTTGCGAAGACCTGGATCGGTCAGTTCCGGTGAGTTTACTGCATGGCCCCATGTGTTTAAGCCGAGATGGTGATGATAACCAGCGGCACTCATAAATGCTGCTTGTGCACCGTACGTCGTCATAATATCGAATCCAAAGATATCTTCGTAAAACTTGATAGTCTGCGGTAATTCTTTTGTTGATAAATGCACGTGACCCATGATTGTCTCAGGAGGAAGTCCAGCAAAAGCTGTCCCATCATTGGCATCAAGTACCCCTTGATAGTCCATCTCAACAGTGCCCATATCAATATGACCGTTGTCCTGATAAGTCCAGTCAGTTGCAGGACGGTCATGATAAATTTCAATACCATTCCCTTCAGGGTCCTGCAGATATAGTGCTTCTGATACAAAATGGTCACTTGCTCCGCTTAACGGGTACTGTGTCTGAATCAAGTGTTTAAAGATATTACCGAGTGCTGTCCGTGACGGAACGAGAAATGCCATATGATAGAGACCCGCCTGGCGCTCTTTTCGAGGTGCTGCTGTTTCGTAGAGATAAACGAGAGGTTGTTCATCTGCACCGAGCGCTATATAATCCGCCTGACGGTCAAGTACTTTCAATCCAAGGATCTCTGTGTAAAATTTAATGGAATTATCCATAAAGTTAACGTTCAAATGCACGGCACCTATATGAGTGTCAGTGCTGAAATATTTGATGTCCATAAGCACTCCTTGATATATATTTTATACTTGATATATTTATTATACTATATAACTTTGAATTGTAAAGAGGTTAACTCAAATATTTTAAAAAGTTTATTTAAATTTACAATAAAGATGTTTCAGAAGTATACACATTATTAAGAATAGATAACAAAATACCATCTTTATGGAAATAGGTAATTTTATCTTATATAATTGGGATAACCATAAATTGGAGGAATCATACATGCATAAGTTCAACTATAATATTTGTTTAACAGTGCTTTTGTCTGGTGCGCTGGTGAGTTCTACAACTTATGCTGCAGAATCAGAAAAAAACATAACACCGAGTGATACTATGGAGATTGTTTCTACAGAAGTTGCAACAGCCGAGGACAATAATGAAGATATTGAAGTCGTTTCACCTGAAATTTCAGTGACAGAACCGGTAACAGCAGATGAACCTGACAATGGCACAGTTACGGAACAGGAGACTTCAGAACTCCCGGAGACTGCAGAACCGGAAACAGCAGAACCAGAAACTGAAGTCGTGACAACACCTGAGGTACAACCTGAGAGCGAAATACCACCGACTCAGCCGGTACCATCTGTGCCGACAGAGTTACCCGTCACTGAACGTCCTACGACTGAAGAACCTCAGACTGAAGAACCTCAGACTGAAGAACCATCGACAGAACCACCCGTCTCTAATGAAGCAGTAGAACATCCAGCTGCTCCTACTACCGAAATTCCTACAGTAGAACCACCGGCAGCACATATACCGGAACCGACTCCTGCACGCGAGACGGATAACAAGCATCAGATCAAACCCGGCAAGTTTTCTCCTCATGCAGGAGAGCAGTATTACCGTTCATTAGATGAGAAAGTCAGCCAACTCGTCACGCAAAAAGTAGACAAAATTGACGAAAAGAAATCTAAAGCGAAAGACAAAGACAGTAAGAAAGATAGCAAAAAAGACAAAAAACAGGACAGTAAGCAGAAAAAGATGACAGCACTCCCTGATACAGGTGAGAATGCAGGCATTGCACTGCTCGGTTTCGCCCTGCTTTCAATCGGCCTGTTATTCCTGCGCAGAACAACCGCTGAGAAATAACAAAAACGGAAGTCCCAATAGCGGGACTTCCGTTTTTGTAATTAAAACTGTGAATCATCGATATTGTCAATATAGTCTTCAAGGTAGTTCATAATATCTGATAATGTTCCTTGTTCAAATGGTGAATTCAAATGCGCTTCTTTGACAAGTGCATTGAACGGCAGCGAACCACCTAATCGACATAACTTCAAGTAATCCTGCCATGCTGAATCGAAATCTTCACGGCTGCGTTTAAAGAACTGGAACGCACAGACTTGTGCAAGAGTATAGTCAATATAATAGAAAGGTGAATTGAAGACATGTCCTTGACGGTGCCACAGTGATCCTTCTGATAATGGATAAATACCGTCGTAGTCGCGGTGCGGTAAATATTTCTCTTCAAGCTCTGTCCATACTTGGCGGCGTTCTTCAGGCGTCATCTCAGGGCGTTCGTAAACGCGGTGCTGGAACTCATCGATAGCAACACCGTACGGAAGAAACTGTACTGCATCTCCAATATGCTTATATTTGAATTTGTCAGCGTTATTGAAGAATAGATCAAGCCATGGGTATGTGAAGAATTCCATGCTCATCGAATGGATTTCACATGATTCGTGTGTCGGCCATAAATAATCCGGTACTTCCTGGTCGCGTGATGAGTAGACTTGGAAGGCATGACCTGCTTCATGTGTCAGCACGGTGATGTCATGATCAGTCGTATTGAAGTTCGCAAAAATAAATGGTGCATTATAGTTGTCGATAAACGTACAGTAGCCGCCTGCTTCTTTGCCTTTTTTCGCTTCGACATCAAACAATTGGCGGGACATCATGAAATGATAGAATTCACCTGTCTCAGGGCTCAGTGCTTCGTACATTTTGCGGCCGTTCTCCAAAATAACAGCTGGTTCGTCTTTTGGATTTTCATTTCCGCTGAGAAAGAGGATCGGTTCGTCATAATATTTGAGCTTGTCAACACCGATACGCGCTGCCTGACGGTCATATAATTTTGTCGCGAGTGGCACGACATGTTCTCTGATCTGGTCGCGGTAGCTGCTGACCATTTGCTGATCGTAGTCGATACGCTGCATACGCATATAGCCGAGTTCAATAAAGTTGTCGAACCCTAACTTCAAAGCAATGTCATGACGAACTTTGACAAGTCTGTCATAAATATCATCAAATGCTTCGAGGTTGGCACTCATGAACTCCTGCACTTTTAACGCTGCTTCTTTGCGGACAGCACGGTCTGTTGACTGCGTGTATGGCCCCATCTGTGCAAGGTTTAACTGCTTGCCGTCATAGTCGATTTCTGCACTGGCGATGAGCTTTGAGTATTCACTGCTGATTTTGTTTTCCTCATTGATCAAGTCCTTGACTTCATCAGAATATGAATTGACGATGTTATAAGCAAGACTGAATAGCTGCGAACCTAATTGTTCTTCAAGTGCATCTTTGAACGGACTTGATGTCAATGCTTTGAAGTAATCTGCTTCCAGCGCAGCAAGCTGTGCCGCATTGTTATCAAAATAATCTCGTTCATCAGAATAGAACTGATCGTTGGTATCAATCGATGCACGAATCATAGCGAGTGAATAGTTCGTATTGATATCGTTGCGGACGTGATTCAATTCTTTGATCACTTCAAGCTGTGCGTCGGCTGAATCTGCAGCGTTAAATTTATCGATCAACGCATCAAATGCTTTTTTAGTCGCATCGAGATCAGGACGAGTGTAAGTGTAATCATTAAAAGTCGTAGTCATGAAAATCCTCCTTTGTTTAGCTAACTTAATCTTACAATATTCGTTCGGGTTTTGAAATGTTTTAAAAACATTTTTTAAAATGTGTCATGTGATATGATGATATGAAAAGGGGATGATATGATGACAAAAATCAATGAAGAATTGGCGGTTAGAACAGCAGAACTGATTCGATTGACACATGATGCCAAAATACCGGTCATGATTTTATTTGAAGGCGTCGCAGCATCGGGTAAATCACGGTTGTCTAATGAACTACTGCTAACACTGGATGCGAAATATACTCAGTTCTATGCCACTAAGACGCCGACTGCTGAAGACCTCCGCATGCCGTTTCTATTTCCTTACTGGAAGAGCCTTCCTAAAAGAGGGGATGTAACGATATATTTCCGGAGCTGGTATGCGAGTCTACTCGACTATGAGGTGCAGGGCTTAAAGAAAGAGCTGTACCAGGGTTACACCATTCTGCTGAAAGAAATCGCAGGCTTTGAGAAGATGCTGTTAAATGACGGCTATGAAATCATTAAATTCAATGTTGAAATCAACGATAAAAAGCGTGAGGAACATATTCAGAAAACTAAGGACAATCCGCTGACACGCTGGAAAGCTGAAGAATTTGAACACGCTATTCCGACAGAAACTTATCTTAAAGGCATGAAAAAATTAATCAAAGCGACAGATGATATTTCACCTTGGACAAATATCACTTATGATGAGCGCAATCAAGCTATCAACGACATGTACGAAGTCATCATCGAACGTCTGGAAGCAGCGCTTAAAAAGCATGACGAACAGCAAAAAGAGGCTGTGGACGGCAAGTTCACTGAAGATTTCAAGACCGAGCTATTTGTCGATGCTGAAGACAAAATATCTAAAAAAGATTATAAAAAACAGCTGCCTGAACTACAGGACCGCATGCGTGAACTACAGTATGCACTCTATGATAAAAAAATCCCGCTCATCCTTGTCTACGAAGGGATGGATGCAGCAGGAAAAGGCGGTAACATTAAACGCGTCCGTGAACGACTCGACCCGACAGGTTACGAAGTAAATGCTATTTCTGCACCGACAGAAACAGAGCTCAGCTATCCATATTTATGGCGATTTGCGGTCGATCTCCCGAGAACAGGTCATATCGAAATTTTTGACCGCAGCTGGTATGGACGCGTGCTTGTGGAGCGTGTCGAAGGCTTTGCGAGTACAGCAGAATGGCAGCGGGCGTACGATGAAATCAAAGATTTTGAGGAGAGTCTCATCATAGAAGGGGCGATTGTCATCAAGTTCTTCCTTGTACTGGACAAAGAAGAGCAGCTGAAGCGTTTTGAAGAACGTGAGAATACGCCTGAAAAACAATGGAAGATTACAGAAGAAGATTGGCGTAACCGTGAGAAATGGGACATTTATCTGGAAGCGAGTCATGATATGATCAAGAAGACATCAACTGATGACGCGCCATGGGTGATCATTCCAGCCAATAACAAAAAAGCAGCGCGTATTAAGGCATTGAAGACGATTATTGAACAGTGTGAAAAACGACTCGATATTAAAGATGAGGATAAGAACAAAAAGTAATGACAGCAACTCAAATCTCGTCAAAGGAAGTCCCGGTGAACCCACCGGGACTTCCTTTGACGAGATTTTTATTAAGCTATGAATGATCTGGCTGCTGCCCAGATGAACTGCGTAGAGATCTTGGCCTTTTCCGCTGCATCTTCAAGCTGTTCACTGAAACCGAGTTGAACCAATACGACAAATGAATTCATTG
>CAACWK010000140.1_pt1 | contig 5556 bp, 5 predicted proteins | sample 2275631 | NCBI WGS metagenome assembly CAACWK01 (sample SAMEA5312458, study PRJEB27640) | indoor metagenome | biome: indoor environment; feature: uncontrolled; material: polymer tiles stone | place: Germany | collected 2014-07-07 | reverse complement strand
AAACATGGCCCTCTAATCCTGTTTGAGGGCCAAGAAATCACAAAAATCACGAATTTCACTCAAACATGGCCCTCTAATCCCGTTTGAGGGCCAAGAAATCACAAAAATCGCGAATTTCACTCAAACATGGCCCTCTAATCCAATTAGAAGGCCATAATAAGAACTGTTACTATCCTATTATCTTTATAATGTTTCTCCGTTTGTTGCGATGACTTGTTTGTACCAGTCGAATGAGTCTTTTTTCAGACGTTCTCCTGTTCCGTTGCCATCATCGTCTTTGTCGACATAGATAAAGCCATATCGTTTGCTCATTTCGCTCGTTGACATAGAGACTAGATCAATCGGCCCCCATGCCAGATAGCCCATTAAATCAACACCGTCTTTGACTGCTTCTTTCATCTGCTCTATATGAGCTTTCAAGTAGTCGATGCGGTATGAATCATGAATTTTGCCATCTTCTACTTTATCATACGCGCCGAGGCCGTTCTCTACGATGAACAATGGTTTCTGATATCGGTCCCACATGTCATTCAGCAAAGTTCTTAAGCCGATCGGGTCAATCTGCCAGCCCCAGTCCGATGCTTCTAAATAGGGATTTTTCAGACTGTTCATCAAGTTCCCTTCTGTCACATCGCCTTCTGGTGAATCCGATGACAACAGTGTCATATAATAACTGAATGAAATATAATCTACCGGATATTGTTTGAGTGTCTCTAGATCCCCATCAGCCATGTTGATTTCCATATTATTGTCAGCTAAGTAGCGCTTGAAGAAATTCGGATATTCGCCTCGCGCATGAACATCTGTATAGAGCAGATTCATCTGATTATCCATCTGAGCTTTACGAACATCTTTCGGATCACATGTATTTGGATAAAACAGCATTCTTGCAAGCATACAGCCCATCTGTGCCTCAGGATCGATCTCTTTCAGTTTCTTAGTTGCCAGACTAGATGCGACTAATTGATGGTGCAACGCTTGATAAGCCGCCTGCTCTGGATTTTCTTCAAGATCGCTCAACACACCACCACCAGTAAATGGTGAGATGTTGATGATATTAATTTCATTGAACGTCATCCAGTATTTAACCTGACCTTTGTAACGGTTGAATACTGTTTCAGCATATCTTACAAAATGATCGATTGTGTCACGACCTACCCAGCCGTTATATTTTTCAATTAAGCCGTATGGTGTTTCGTAATGGCTGAGCGTTACAACCGGCTCAATATGATATTTCTTCAGTTCTTTGAATACATCGTCATAGTGTTTCAAGCCCGCTTCATTCGGTTCAGCGTCATAACCATTCGGAAATATACGTGACCAGTGGATGGATAACCGGAATGCTTTGAAGCCCATTTCGGCAAACAGTTTGATGTCTTCTTTGTACGTATGATAGAAGTCGATGCCTTCTCGTTTCGGAAATCGTCCTGAATGCTCGCCGGCAAGGACTTTCTTGATAACGTCGCTCGTAACTTCCATATGGTTATCTTTCGTCCGCTGTTCTTTCGGAATATATTCTACAAAGTCAGCGGCAGACAACCCTTTACCGTCTTCGTCGAATGCGCCTTCGATTTGGTTTGCTGCAGTAGCGCCGCCCCATAGAAAATCATCTTGAAATCCTGTAATAGTTTTCATCATCATTCCTCCTATTGATTAATCCAGCTGCTCATCAAATGACTGCCCGACTTTCTTGCCGAATGATAGACCTTTACCCATGACTACTGTTTCTTCACCGTTCATCTCGCCGGTGACCACATTGTTATTCAAGATTTTCTGAATGATCATTTCTCACCCCACCTATTTCAATATATTGAGATAAGTGTAAATCAAATATGGGGAAAAAGAAATAGCTGGTCGACTGCCCGTTATTATTCGTTAAAGACGCGTTCGGCCACATTGATAAACATCTCAAAGCCCACCTTGAAGCTATCTTCATCAATTTCAAAGCGTGGATGGTGATGCGGGTAACGCGCTGACGGATCTTCCAGCCCTGCGCCGATGAATGTATAGACGCTTGGCACGATATTGCTGAACGCACTGAAGTCTTCACCGCCCATCATCGGTGGTTCGGATACGACATGCTCTGGATATAATGATTCCGCAATGTCTCTGACCTTTTCAGTCAATGTTTCATCGTTATGCACAGCATCATAGCCGCGGTGATACTTGAAGTCATAACTCGCCCCGTACATGTCACACATACTTTCAATCATACGTTCCAGCTGGCGTTCGATGAGGTCCCGCGTTTCATCAGTCGTGGTCCTAACTGAGCCTTTTAAGACTACTTTGTCTGGAATGACATTCTCTGCACCGATGACCCCTGCTTGGAACACCGTATTCGAAATCACTGCTGAGTCATAAGGGTCTATCTGTCGTGAAGTGATTGTCTGAATAGCCGCGACAAACTGGCTGCCGATGACCACGGGATCCACACAGAGATGCGGCTGGCTGGCGTGGCCGCCTCTCCCTTGAATAGTCAATTCGTACAGATCTGAATTGGCACTCGCAGGACCTGCTTTGATATCTATCAAACCGGTATCCATTATGGACCATAAGTGATGACCGTATATAAAATCAAAATCATCAAAGTAATGGGTCGCAACCATCTCTCTCGCACCGCCTGGAATCAGTTCCTCAGCATGCTGGAAAATACAGTGGATCTCGTTCACCAATTTATCATGATGATCATTGAAATAATGAGCAGCCCCGAGCAGCACTGCTGTATGACCATCGTGGCCGCATGCATGCATCTTCCCTTTGTTCTGTGACTTAAATTCTAGATGATCGCACTCTTCTTCAACCGGCAGCGCATCGATATCAGCTCTTAAGCCGATCTTCTTGCCCTGTCCTTCATTGAACACAGCAACTGTGCTTGTCTCCGTCAGATGAACCACTCGACAGTTCGGCATATCCGCTAAAATGCTGCGGATATACTTCGCTGTTTCATATTCTTCAAATGACAGTTCAGGATGTGCATGGACATGTCTTCTATAAGTAATCACGAGCTCTTTATAGTGATCATAGGCATTCATATCATTGACCTCCTAAATGAATCGGTCCACCTGGCCCAACCGGGATGCCGAGGTAGTACCATACTAATAACAGAAGCGTCCAGAATATCCCGAATCCAATGGAATACGGCATCAGTGCCGCAATCAGCGTACCGAGCCCGATATCTTTTTCGTATTTCTGTGCAAATGATAACAGCAGCGGCATGTATGGCATCATCGGCGTAATCGGGTTCGTGATGGAATCACCGACACGGTAGATGACTTGCGTGAATGCCGGGTGGAAGCCGAGCAGCATCATCATCGGAATGAGGATCGGCGCAAGAATCGCCCACTTGGCGGACGCACTACCCATCAACATATTGATACCGGCTGACAGAATCAGTATCCCGATGATCAAGACGAAACCGTTCTGACCTTCCAGCAGCTCAGCCCCCTTAATAGCTACAATCGTACCAAGATTACTCCACGTAAAGAACGCCAGCATCTGTGCCGCAAAGAACACGATGACGATGAAAGAACCCATGGAACTCATAGAATCCGCAAGCATTTCCGCAAAGTTCTTAGAAGAACGCAGTGTCCCCGCCATAATCCCGTAGACGACGCCGGGCACCAGGAACAGCACAGTGATCAACGGCACAATCCCGTTCATCAACGGAGAATCTTGAATGAGACTCCCTGTTTCAGCATTTCTCAGAAGCCCGTTCTCAGGAATAGCAAGGAGAGTGATGATCAACCCTGTAATCAGCAGACTGATATTCGCATAGAGCATCGCCTTGCGTTCACGAGGCGTCACATTATCACTTTCTTCAATTTTCGCTGCATGATAAGGACCAAATCTCGGAATCGTAATTTTTGTCGTCACATACCAGCCGACGATTAACAGTAAGAACGTCGATGCACAGAGGAAGTAATAGTTCATTGCAGCATTGACTTTAACACTACCGTCAATCAGCTCTGTCGCAGGTTCTGTAAATGATACGATCAATGCATCAGTCATCCCGATCAACAGACTGGCTGAGAAACCACCGAGCGCTGCGGCATAAGCCATGACGAGACCCGCCACCGGGTGATAGCCGAGCTTGATGAACACAAGCGCTGCAATCGGCGGAAGAACGATCGGCGCCGCATCCCCGGCTGCATTACCGAGAATGGCAACAAAGATAATAATAGGAATAATGATTTTCTTCGGTGTTTTTTCAATCGTGTATTTCATGACTGTTTCAAAGTAACCCGTCTTTTCAGCAATACCGACACCGATCATTACGACTAGTACTAATCCTAGTGGTGGAAAGGTTGCAAAGTTCTTCACCGCTTCAGAGATGATGCGGGCAATGCCGTCTGCGTTAAGTAAGTTAACGGCTTTTACAACTTTTCCATCAGCAGGATTGACCGCTGACACACCCATCGTGCCGGTGATGAATGAAGCGGCTAGAATCAAGGCACATAAAGAGATAAAGATAACGACCGGATCAGGCAGTTTATTACCTGATTTTTCGATTACATCAAGGAACTTGTTCATCATACTTTTTTTTTCAATGTTTTCGTTCATAAGTCATCTCCTTATTTTTCAGAATATTTTGTTAGTTACCATCATAGAGATAAATACAGTTAATTTCAATGACTTTTTAGGAATTTATACATTGTACATTTAAAAAATGTATAGAAAACGATTACATCATAAATAGTATGGAAAACAACCTCTTCATGAACTGTTTTAGGCCAAATAAAAATAACCTACTCTATCGAATAGGTTATTAAATCAGTCTATGCACGGTGCAGTGATTCGCTTGTATAATTGAAGAATCTGAAGAATGGGTGTTCAAGCATATGTCTGATGAAATAATCAATACCCCATCTGCCTGAGTTATAGCCGCCCATTAATATCAATACACCGAGAATAATGTAGAGCGGGTTAACAGAGATCGCACCGGCAAACAAGAACATGAAATTCATCAGCAGACCTACCAACGCTGCCACCGGAGTGAACAATCCGATGATGAGCAGAATACCTGCCGTCACTTCAGCGAACGGGATTAAGACGTTGATTAAATCTGCCTGAGGCAAGACAATGTTTTCAATAAATGCATTAAAAGTTGGGTATTGGACATGACCGTCGAATGTCATGACCGGATTTTTAATGACATTTTTGAGGAAACCTGATGAATCGAAACCATCAGTATACTTATGGATGCCGCTCATTAACCATCCATAACCAAGATAAAGACGTGCGACCAGTAAGAGCATTCGAGCAATCAGATGTGTCTGTAACCAATGAATCATATCAATTCCTCCTTGTTTTTCTTTCACCCTTATTATATAGCAGCAGCGCGGTTTTTCATATTACTTTGTGAATTAATTCACAAAATATTAACAAACTATTCATGAATTTAAAACAGGAGGAAATTGATGGAAAAATAAGTGTTTTAAATCTTTCAATTATTGTATAATGTAATAAAAATAGTGATTATCTCTTTGAACCATCTTCAGAAAGAAGGAAGGAATCATGCCGAAACCCATTCGTCGCAATTTGATCATTACTTTTGTA
>CAACWK010000111.1_pt1 | contig 5622 bp, 3 predicted proteins | sample 2275631 | NCBI WGS metagenome assembly CAACWK01 (sample SAMEA5312458, study PRJEB27640) | indoor metagenome | biome: indoor environment; feature: uncontrolled; material: polymer tiles stone | place: Germany | collected 2014-07-07 | reverse complement strand
TGATGACTGCCTTCTTCATCACTGATCAACATAGAGTCATAGAGAAACTTCGCGATATCAATCGGCAGTTCGTAATGGCGGTTCTGGTTATTGTAACGAACTTGGCTGAAACTATATTCAGTTAGGGTGATGGAGGAGACTTCTGTCAGATAGAGCAGTATTTCTTTGATGGCTTTCAGTTGTTGGGCTGATAATTGGGCTGAATAGACCAGCTTCAGGAAGGTTGCTTTAATAATCTGATTCAGCAGGTTGTCTTCAGACAGGACTTCATACTCAACGGCTACTTTATTATTAATGATGTTATTCGTACGCATGCTTTCTCTCAGATTGATTTTACCTTTAACGAATGTTGAGTCTTCCTGATGAGGGATATATTCCTTGTAAGGTCCCTGTTTGATGATTTTGCGATAGGCGATAATCAGTATTTCTGTATAGAGGTCTGTCAGGTTATCAAACTTCTCAGCTGACAGATTCTGATAGTCACTGAATGATAGAGACTTATAGGCATAACTGAGCATATAGAAGATATTCTTAATCGGTATGTTCGATGCTGTCATATAGAATCCCTCTTAACTTCGCCGCTTCCTGATCCACTTTATCCTGGTCATCGAACCAGTACTCCTCAAGCTGCGGTATTATCTCGTACTCCAGTATTTCTTCCAGTCTTTCCCGTGTATGCTCACTGATTGCTTCATCCGTGAAGTAACTATGACCAATCTCAAACCCGCTGCCTAATGACTGGGTAATCGATTGATTCAGACGGACAATCTGCTCAATGAAAGAGACAAGCAGTTCCGTGTTTTCGTATGTCTTCACATAAGTATAGAAACTCGGATGTTTGAAGGCCGGCTTCAGTTCATAGAATGAGAAGCGGCGTCTCAGTGCATAGTCAAGCGCCCCCAGGCTTCTGTCTGCTGTATTCATCGTACCGATGATATAGACGTTGCTCGGTACAGAAAAGGCGCGATTCGAATAGAGGAGGTTAAGAGATTTATCTCTTTTGTCTGCCTCAATCAGCATCATCAGTTCCCCGAAGATCTTGCTCATATTTCCGCGGTTGATTTCGTCGATGATAAAGAAATAAGGACGCTCCGGATCCTGGCGAGCGCGGTCACAGAACCTGATGAACGGGCCCTTAGACAGCGTGAAGCCGTTCGTCTCCTCATTCGGACGATAACCTTCAATGAAATCTTCATAGCTGTAGCTCTGATGAAACTGCACAAAATGAATTCGATTCTTATCCACTTCGCCCATCATCGTGTAAGCAAGACGGTCAGCGACATACGTCTTGCCGACGCCCGGCGCCCCCTTAAAGATCAGGTTCTTCTTGTGCTGCAGGATGGATTTCAGACGATTCAGGTCTTGAAGGGACATAAAGACATCTGCCAGGAAGTCATCGTCAGAATAAAGATCATTACCTTTTGTGTGTTCAGGTCTTGTAGATACAAATTCTATGAAGCTAGTTAAACTCGTATTTATATGCGCAGTATGTTTTTTATACTTTCCCTCATCAAAGTCTTTTAAAATTTTATGCCTTATTTCATAAAGACTGCTCAGATTAACTTCAGTGAAAATATTAATATCATAATCACTCGAAAAATCTTTTAATGCAGAAATTCTTGCATTAATTGTTTCTTCATCAATTAAAGTCCCGTCAGAATTAGGCTGATTTTTAAGCCAGGACTGATAATTATTAATCATTTGTGAAGTCAATAAGTCAGATTGATTTCGTTCATTGATAAGTGCTTCTGTTTCTTCAATCCATTCAGGATAAGGAGTAAACTTTGTTAAAGTTTTCTGAGCTATTTGTGTATCCGTTGGCCATTCTCCTGTTTTAATCCATTCTACACTACGAGTATGATGGTAAGGTTCTAATTGAGGATTAAATTGATAGTCACCTCGAATAATTCCTTTACCGATGATTCTTTTTCGGCCATTCTTAGCATACACAATATCACCAATTTTCATTTCATTCCAACCTATCGCTATCATTCCTTGTTGCAGAAAGTCATTCCATAGTTGTGCATTCTCACCGGGACTGATTATCCAGTAATTTGTATCAGGATTAGTCATTTGTTATCTCCTCTCATTCCTTGGACCGCTTCCTGATTTCCCAATTCGAAATCTATAATCACAACTTCTCCACCTGCTGCCATATTGGATTCGATCAAGCTCGTGCAGAGCTTGCCGAAATGTTTAAACAGGCTTAATGAACCTACATACAAGAAAAGGATTTACTTATTTACACATAATTCTTGACGGTCTCTTCCACAAGGGCAAATGTCATTGCGTTTGCAAAAAAACGAGACATTATAGGGAGTCACAGATTGTTTGCTCTGGATAGTCATGCACTCGACCATAATATGGATATATGTCGGAAAATCCAACCGGAATTTATTGAAATACTTCCAGGCATAATTCCAAGTATTATTAAAGAGATTCAAAATGCCACTGCGATACCAGTAATAACCGGAGGCTTGATTCGAACACAAGAGGATGTGGATATGGCTATCAAATCCGGGGCTCATGCTGTAACTACATATAATGTGAAATTATGGTAAAATTATGCGAAAGACAGTTATGAATAAGAAACGAATTTATAATAATTAGAAAAATTAATACAATTAAATTGACAACGCTTTCATAAACTACTATATTAGTTGTAAGTTAACAGCTTGTGACGAGATTAAGAGACACATTGAGTACTTTGGGTAAACCCCGAAGGTATTTGATGTGTATTTTTGTGTGTTATGAGTATGGGAATAGGAGGAGTCAAGGGAGAGTTCAGATTTTAAAATTACATTGAGTTACAAGTAATAACTTTGTGAAACAAGGGGGATCATCATGAAAAATGTAAAAAGACCATTAATTTTATTGATTGTTGCACTATTACTTATTGGTATCGGCAGTGCAGTTGCTGCTAGCTTTAACAGCGCCGGCGGGGATGTAGATGTGTCCCGTATTTATTTTGACACTGAGCGGGGAGAGCTGTCGGGTTTGCTTTATAAACCAGAAGGGGCAGACGAAGAGGCAAGGCCGACAATCATCGCCACGCACGGGTATTTGAACTCTGGTGAAATGCAGGATGCCCAAGCCATCGAAATGTCCAAGCGGGGTTATGTAGTCCTGGCACTGGATATGTATGATCATGGACATTCTACTGGAACGATGGAGAAACCAGCTCCGTTCTTCTCCTTCTGGCCGCAAGCTATGTATGATGCGGTACAATACATGTATGAACAGGATTATGTATTGAAAGATGGCGAAGGAAATGGGATTATCGCTGTTTCCGGGCACTCCATGGGAGGCTTCTCTTCAACGCACGCAGTGATGTTGGATGAGGTTGATTTCCAGGAATCAGGTATCCGCAAAATTCAAAGTTCCTTGACGATGGGTTCTGATTATCAGTGGTTGAAAACACTTGGCTATACAGATAAACAAATCAACGCTTCCTATGGGCCGCGTCCTTCAGGGAAAATTGCTGGCGTTTACGATGAATTTTTCTTTAATGCAGAAGCAGCTGCGGCAGGTCAGCCTGTCGTTAAGAAAAACTACGTCAGCACAGCCGAAGGCCTTGGGTTTTTAGGCGGACTGAAATCAGCGCAAGCGGGTAAATTTTATGAAGTGGATGGCGGTCAACGGATTATTTACCAGCCTAACGAAACACATCCATGGAATCATTTTTCACAGCAGTCTACTGAATATGCAATCGACTTCTATGACACAGCTTTTTCGGATTACGGTAATTTAGTGGCAATCGGTGAAGATGGACAAACATGGATGTGGAAAGAATGGTTTTCATTTATAGCTTTGATAGGTTTTTTCCTCCTTTTCATTCCAGTTATCAACTTGTTGACGAAACTGCCATTCTTCAATTGGGTTTACACAGAGCGTCCGGCGGCGCTTTCTGCACCAAAATCAGATGGTGCGAAACTCGCTAGTTATATACTGCTTATTGTGGGAGCGCTTTATCCGGCCCTTTTCTTTACGGCATTATACAGCGCTAATGAAACAGGGATGACCTTGCTGCGTCAAATCAGCATGATCACCATTGGATTATCTGCGCTGATATTATTGTTCAGCCTTGTAAAAAATTCCGCCAAGTCAGTAAAAATGGGCTCGGGGCTAATTCTTGGCTTAAGCATCGTACAATATATTTTCCTCCATCAGCAGGAACGATTTTTTGCGACTACAGAATGGTTTGGCGGAGCTACTGTCAATCCAATTCTCTTCTGGGCTATCAATGTTGCGATAGTGACGCTGATGATTTTGGTTGGTTATCACTTTGTTTCGAAAAAAGCAGAAGGAGCACGTTTCGCGAATTATGGATTACGTGCTAACATCAAAACGATCATCTCAACTTTTGTTACCGCTATACTTGCTGTCATTATCGGATATGCTGTCCTCTATTTAGTGGATGCAATTTTCCGAGTCGATTTCCGTCTATGGACCGTAGCAGTAAAAACATTTGAAGAACAGCATGTATGGGCCCTTTTACGCTATGCGCCATTATTCTTCATCTACTATTTCATCGTGGGAATATCAGTCAATGTCAATACAGCCAGCAGTTTTTATGATGGATGGAAAGGTTATGGCATATCCATTCTCCACTTTATCGGTGGACTGATCCTATATTTGATCTATCATTATGGCTTGTTGTTCATTACAGGGACGGGCGGCTATCCTGCAGAGTCATTATCATCGATTATTGTAATCGGGCTTGTGCCGATCCTTTTGGTAGCAGCAGTTTACAATCGTTACTTCTTCAGAAAAACTGGAAATGTCTATGTTGGGGCATTTCTGAATACAATTTTATTAACGATGATTACTTTAGCAAATACAGTTCTTTATACAATACTCTAGTGATTTAAAGAATGAAGGAGAAGGGTAAGGGATAAATGAACCGCACCCCAAATGGTAGACACTTTAAAAAAAGTGACCCATTGAAGTGCCCCCGAATCCTTATGGAAGCGCTATATATTGTGTGAATGGAAATAGAAGGTTGGGTTATGGAGATGAGATTACCATGCCAAAAACTTTAATTGACGTTTTTACTGTCTATAATATTATTATCAATTGTGATTAATTGCAAAAGACTACGGATGACGACGATTGTTTCAGATGATGAAAGTCATCAGATGAAGGGAAGTACTTTATCATTCGGAAGTAGCTGGCTGATTTACTTGAGCTGGTTTAATATGAAAAAGATTTTAAACAACTTAACTCGGCATCTCCTCTTATAGATTAAGAGGAGATTTTTTGAATTTGCCCTATTTCCTGACAACCTGCGTCATTTCTTGTCATAGCCTTACCATATACTCCTATAAAAAGGAGGTCATTTGCACATGGATAAATTCAAGAAGATGTTGTTTGACTACTTTGTCGTACTGAAGGAGGAATATGAACCGCCGTCCATTAATGCTGTTTCTGCTGATTCATACTATTGTCTCAGCAACAGTCTTTTATATAGGGACTTTATAAGGAGGAATCTTAACTACTGGAGCCTGTTTTTGTCTCCCTTCCGATCCAAATTCTTCTTTGCCGCCATTCCCGGTAAATGTTATAGAAGCACAGCAGAATCCAGAGAAGACTCAGTATACGCCATAACCACTCGTCACTCAG
>CAACWK010000134.1_pt1 | contig 7639 bp, 8 predicted proteins | sample 2275631 | NCBI WGS metagenome assembly CAACWK01 (sample SAMEA5312458, study PRJEB27640) | indoor metagenome | biome: indoor environment; feature: uncontrolled; material: polymer tiles stone | place: Germany | collected 2014-07-07 | reverse complement strand
TTGATCTAATAAATCGATTGCTAATTGTAATTTCATAATAATTTCTCCTATCTATCTTTTATAACTCTATTATGATACTATAGATTACAAATGACAATACTGACATTTTCGTCACCATAGAAAGGAGGAATGAATATGTTCATTGAATATAATAATAAAGAATTTTATACATCGAAAGATTTGGCGTTATCTGTCATTGGAGGGAGATGGAAAATTGCAATTATCTATCATCTTTTGCATGAGGACAGATTAAGATTAAGTGAGTTACAAAATAAACTTCCTGATATCAATCAGCGTATGTTAATCAGACAACTTCGCGAGCTGGAACAAGACAAAATCATTGAAAGAACAGTGTACCCAGTAGTGCCTCCTAAGGTAGATTACAAATTGACAGAAATAGGGTTGAAACTTGATGGAGTAGTTTTTTCGATTTGTAATTGGGGAGATGAGTTTTTGCAGGTGATTAAAGGTTGATGTTGATATAAGGAGGTCTGTATGAAGAATATATTGATTACGGGTGTCAGTCGCAAAGGTGGCATCGGTGCGAATTTAGTCCATCGTTTCTTAAAGGAAGGCTACAAAGTTTATGCCCATGGCTCAAGTGACTATGACCAGAAGATGGGTTATGATGATGCTGGAGATTTATATCAGGATCAGTTTGTCCGCTTGAAAGATTGTGATTTATCGATAGCGGACAACGTACAATCGCTCATTAATGAATTAGCACCATACGAAATATCACACATGATCATTTGTCATGCTTATAGTACGCAATGTGCGCTTGACGACTGGAATGCAGAAGAGATCAATAAGCATCTGGCAGTGAATGTAACAGCTGCTATGCTGCTGATTAAACACTTCAAGGCACAATTACAAGCAGAAAAGGGATGCATTACTTTGTTCACGTCAGGTCAACACCTAGGACCGATGACTTCTGAGATTCCTTATGCGGTATCAAAAGCAGCTGTCACAAACCTAGGCATGCAAAGCGCATATGCACTGGCCGAACAGAATATAAGAGTGAATATTGTTAATCCAGGGCCGACAGATACAGGCTATATCGATCAGAACAGTGAAGTCTATCATCAGATTTCGAATCAATTCAATGACAAACGCTGGGGGCATCCTGACGATATTTCCAACTTAGTATTATTCCTGCACAGTAATGAAGGTCAGTGGATCACTGGTCAGCTGATTAATAGCGAAGGCGGGTTTAATAGATATATTGAATAAGAAAAAAGAGTATTGAAGTTATAACTCAGTGACATCTTCCTCTGTGATATCTTGAATGACCTTTACGTCCATCAATGCGCTTCAATAAAAGTAAATGATGATCAAATTAATGATGTGCTTCCAATTATATACTTGCATATTATGATGTGATTATAAATATTTAAAAAAACCAAATCTAAAATCCCTCCTTTTATCTCTAATTCTAAAAATCAGTATCATGAACGTAGCAAGTATCTGAGATATATTAGTGAAGACAGATCTAAGAACGGAAATTATTCATAATGGTAAAAGTATATTTGATTTATATGATAATTACGAAGATGTGTACAAGTTATTAAATAGTATTAAATTAATAATAATTGAATATATAAATAGTGTAGCTAAAAAGAATATACAAACTTTTGATGCTCTCGAAATAGAAAGAAAAAAATCATTAAGTCTCTTGGCATCTAAAGTACGAAGGATATTTAAGGGGTAAAATCTATGCAAAAGACATATAAAAAAGCACTTCTCGAATAAATTCGAGAGGTGCTTTAAACGTTGATATAACAATGATATTAACGTTTTGAGAACTGTGGTGAACGACGAATGCCCTTAAGGCCTGGTTCTTTACTTTCTAAAAATTTCGGTTTCAAAGAAACGTAGACTTTTGTCTCACCTTCTCTACTTCTTATGTCTCTTTCAGTTATTTCTATTCTTTCTCTGCATAGATAAAATTAGGACGACTTAAAGCATCTGTTTTGACATTCTTCACGTTTTCTTTAATGAGTGTATTGGAGTAACCGAAGTTCACTGGCAGAATCGGGAGTTCGTCCATCAGAATAGCTTCTGCCTGATGCAGCAATTCAAGACGTTTTTGGTCATCTGTTGTTTTCAGTGACTGGTCAAGTAATGCATCGAATTCTTTATTCTTCCAGTTAGTGAAGTTGCTTGAACTGTTTGATGCATATAAGGCAAGTACCGGGTATGGATCAAGGAAATCCCCGCCCCAGCCCATACGTGCCAGCTGGAAGTTCTTCTGTTTAAATGTATCGATATATGTTTTCCATTCCTGACCTTCAATACTGACATCAATACCAAGATTCTGTTTCAGCATTTCCTGGATCACTTCTGCTGATTTTTTGTTGATGCCTTCACTGTTTGTTTTCAGCGTCAATTTCGGTAAAGCTGTTAACCCTTCTTCTTTCAATCCTTCTTTTAACAGTTGTTTTGCTTTTGCAGGATTATACTCATAGTACTTTTTACCTTCTTCACGGAAGTCTTTACCGTCTGCATCTTTCACACCATATGACACATAACCGTACGCTGGTTTCTGGCCGCCTTTTAAGACATTTTCAACAAATGACTGCCGGTCGATCGCGTAGCTTAATGCCTGACGAATTTTTTTATTGTCTACTGGTTTTTTGTTGACGTTGAATGAATAAGTACCGACTGAGAAGTTCTCATAGCTGACGAGTTCCTTGCTGTCTTTGACACTTTTCAGAATATCAGCCGGGACAGATGCCAGAAGATCCAGATCACCGCTCTTATAAAGCTGATATTCTGTATTTGGATCAGCAACCATCCGGAAGTTGACGCCGCTTAGTTTCACTTTATCTTTATCGTAGTATTGATCATTCTTTTCAATATCCAGTGAATCATTATGTTTCCAGTTTTTCAGTTTAAAAGGTCCATTAGAGACAAGTGTCTCTGCTTTAGATGCCCAGTCTTTCCCTTTAGCTACTGCTTCTTTTTCCACTGGATAGGCTGCTGCTCCGGTCAGTACTTTAGGGAAGAAACTAATCGGATCCTTCAGTTCAACTTGTAGTTTGTGGTCATCGATCGTCTTGATACCGACGTCTTCTAGTTTCCCTTTACCTGTATTATACGCTTCTGCTCCTTTAATGAAATAGAACGTTGAAGGACTGTATGCTGCTGTCTTCGGATTCAGGACACGTTCCCATGCATATTCAAAATCTTTCGCTGTCAGTTCTTTACCGTCTGACCATTTCAGGTTGTCTTTAATCGTGAATGTATAGGTCTTGCCATCTTCAGAGACATCTGCTTTTTCAGCTAAGTCAAGCTGAGGCTCACCGTTTTTACCTTTACGATATAAACCGCTGTAAATGCTGTCGATGACCCACCAAGATGTTGTATCAGACGCGAAGGCCGGGTCCAGTGTATAAGGTTCTCCACCCAGGTTAAGTTTTAGCGTCTGTTCTACTTTTTTCTCGCTTGAGCCTGATTTTTTATCCGTTTTTGAATCTGCGTTGCCACAACCTGCTAATAAAATAGCTGCTGCCGCTAAACCAATACCTATTTTTTTCATTTGTTCATTCTCCTTTAATGTACAGCCACTAGATGGCTGTCTGATATTTGCTGATATGATTTGACCGCTCCGTAGTCCGGTCGGTCTTCTGACACTTCGCTTATACAGCGGTCTTTTGGATGCTGTACTGGACTTGAGTTCATCAATCGCTTCGTATAAGGATGACCAGGATTGCTGAAGAGCTCTTCACTTTCTGCGATTTCCAGAATCGAACCGTTATACATGACAATGATCCGGTCACTGATATAGCGGACTACATTGAGATCATGACCGATAAACAGATAAGTCAATTCTTTCTCTCGTTGTAATTTGCGAATCAAATTAAGGACCTGCGCCTGTACCGAAACATCGAGTGCGGAAATAGGTTCGTCTGCCACTAGAAACTCAGGCTCAACCGCCAGTGCTCTCGCTATTCCAACACGCTGCTTCTGGCCGCCTGACAGTTCAGAGGGATAGCGGTCCTTGAACTGACTGGATAATCCTACTTCATTCAGTCGTTCCCGGACAAAGGCATCCTTATCGTCCACTTGAATACCGAATCCTCTAACTCCTTCTAATATAATGTCATGTACTTTCATCCGAGGATTAAGAGATGAATCCGGATCCTGAAAAATCATCTGAACCTGACGCCTGAAGTTCTTCAGTTCTTTCTTGGACAGCGTATCAATTGACTGTCCTTTAAAATGAATACTGCCATGCTGATACGGCTCTATTTTAGTTAGAATTTTCCCTAGCGTCGATTTCCCGCTGCCACTCTCACCGACGACACCTAATACTTCGCCTTCATTAATAGTGAACGATATATTGTGCAGAATCTGAACGGGTGACCCTGTTTTTTGCGGATAAAACTTATCCACCTGCTCAATCGTCATCAAGCTCATTAAGTTCTCACCTCCTCAAGCCAGCAGTCTACTTGATGGTCCTGCTTCTGCTTCGTTGCTGGATAATGTGAGGCACAGATATTCATAGCATACGGACAACGATTGACAAACGGACAACCTTGCGGGATTTCGTCTGCCATAGAAGGTCTCCCTTTAATAGAGTATAAAGGCTGACTTCTATCTGTATCCTCTTTAATCAGTGAAGCCAGTAACCCTGCTGTATAAGGATGTTTCGGATGGTTAAAGATAGCTTCCACAGACCCTTGTTCAACAATTTTGCCGCTATACATGACAGCCACCCGGTCTGCTATTTCAGCGACAACGCCTAAGTCATGAGTAATCAGCAGAATGGCACTGCCTTTCTCTTCTTTCAGCTTCTGCAAAAGCGATAAAATCTGCTTCTGTGTCGTGACGTCTAACGCTGTAGTCGGCTCATCGGCAATGACCAGGTCAGGTGATAAAGCCAGCGCCATGGCAATGACGATACGCTGGCGCATGCCGCCGGACAGCTCATGCGGATACTGTTTAAGTCTCGCTTCCGGCAAAGTGATTTCCACACTTTTCAGCAGACGGATAGCTTCATCCCTTGCGGCTTTCCTGGAATATTTCTTTTTGATGATAAATATCTCCATCAGCTGTTTACCTATCGTAAGTGTAGGATTGAGTGAGGTCATTGGGTCCTGGAAAATCATGCCGAGTTGATGTCCTCTGATATTCAGCCAGTCTTTATTCTTTATCTTCTGCAGGTCCTGGTTGTTGAACTGAATCTGCTCTGCATTCAGGTTAAGATTCCCTGCCTGCATCCCTGCGATTGACTGTGTTGTGATACTTTTACCGCTGCCACTCTCACCGACAATAGCGAATACTTCTCCACGTTCAACGTTGAAAGACACCCCTTTAACGATAGGAATTGCTCTTTTTTTCGTGATGACTTGAAGATTTTTTACTGTGAGTAATTCTGTCATATATTCCTCCTAGTCTACTTCAACTTGAAGTGTGTCCTGTAAACCGTCACCTATCGCATTGAAAGAAAACATGGTCAGTGCAATCAGTAGAGATGGAAATAATAAGCGCCACCATTCACCACTTAAGATCACACCGAGCGCGTCATTCGCCATCGTCCCCCAGCTGGCAGCAGGTGCCTGCACACCAAGTCCGAGGAAGCTGAGAAAAGATTCAGCGAAGATAGCAGATGGAATGGTGAAGGTCAGGTTGACAATAATGACCGCCATAATATTCGGAATGATGTGCTTCAGCAGTATACTTGCATGACTCGTACCGAGAAGTTCAGCTGCCGTGACGAACTGCTGCTGCTTAACCTGCAGCACCTGTCCTCTTACAATTCGTGCCATGCTGACCCAGCCTGTCAGACTCAGTGCAATAATCATAGTGACTAGCCCCGGTTTCATCAGGACAAGTAACAGAATCACCACAAGCAGATAAGGCACACCGTATAAAATCTCAACAACCCTCATCAGAAAACCATCGATTCTATCTCCCCATTTGCCACGACCTGCTGCATAACCTGAAATCGCTCCGACGACGATGCCGACAACGATATCAATCAGTGCTGCAATAATCCCGATGGATAAAGAGATACGGGCCCCCAGCCAAATACGCGTGAAGACATCTCGTCCTAAGTCATCTGTACCAAACCAGTATTTACTGTCAGGTGCGAGATTCGCTTCAATCAGAGACTGTTTGCTTCCTTCATAACCCGAGATCATCGGCCCTATAATAGCCATTACTAAAATACAAAATAGTACAAATATACCTAAAATAGCCATCTTGTGATTAAAAAAAGAAAGAAGCAGCTGTTTCCGGGTAGAAGCGCGCTTTAAAATAACGTCCTGTCCATCATCTCTTGGTGTTAGTTTCTCGAACGAAGTATCTGTGTAACTATTCAAATCTCTCACCACTCCTTAAAGAAATTCTTGGGTCAATCAGACGGTAACAGATATCAACGAGCAGCAACGTCAATAATAATATAAAACTGTAGAAAATCGTCGTTCCCATGATGACTGGATAGTCCCGGTTGAAAATACTCTCCACAAAATATTTGCCGATACCTGGAATGGAGAAGACCTTTTCGATGACAAACGTGCCGGTCACGACTGAAGCAAATAACGGACCGAGAAATGTAATAACAGGCAGTAATGTATTACGCAGTACATGCTGCGTGAGTATGTAAGTCATCGGTAAACCTTTTGCTTTCGCCGTGCGAATATAGTTGGAGTTCAGCACTTCAATCATATTACTCCGAACATAACGGGTGATAATCGCAAGCGGACCTACAGCAAGCGCGATACTCGGTAAGATTGAGTGCCACCATGTATCAAAGTTGGCAATAGGAAGAAGCTGCCATTCTACGCCGAAATACTTAATCAGAAGTGGCGCGAGAATAAAACTTGGAACCGAGATACCAATAATCGCAATGAATAATGCCAGAAAATCCAGAAAGCGGTGCTTATAAATCGCTGCGATAGTCCCTAGAATGATGCCACCAATTAGTGCAATGACAATAGACTGAATACCGAGCAGCGCAGATGCACCTATGCCTTCGCCAATGATTGTATTAACATCTCGGCTCTCCGACTGAATAGACGGCCCGAGATCAAACATGGCGATATTCTTGAGATAAATAAAATATTGATTCAGAACCGGCTGATCCAGATGAAACTTCGCTTTCATATGATTCAGCTGTTCTTCTGATAATGCTTTAGAATCATTTGAGAACGGATCGCCAGGAATGGAATGCATGATGATAAATGTTACTGTGATAATCAGCCACATTGTGATAATGATACTGGCGATCTTACGAACAATGACCAACGATAAACCCTCCTTCTGCATTTAACTCCACAAAAAAATCCCATGGACAAGAACAAGTCCACAGGAATATATACCGAGTCTTGTCTCATCTTTACAACTTTCGTTGCAGGAATTGGCACAGTGTTCAAAAAGAATCTGCTGCCGAGGTTTCGTAGGGCCTATCCCTCCACCTCTCTGGATAAGAGTTAAATTATTTATTTAATTTTTATAACTTCATGTTACAACAAAAAAATATGAAGTCAACATCAATTTTTAAAGTTTTGAATAGACGCAATAATCAGAAAAATATGTTTGGTAAAAATCTAAATAAAATTTTCTGTTGAAAATACTATTAGCTCACCTTTTACATCCCCATGATTGACTTGACTCATTACTATCATACCCG
>CAACWK010000156.1_pt1 | contig 11236 bp, 13 predicted proteins | sample 2275631 | NCBI WGS metagenome assembly CAACWK01 (sample SAMEA5312458, study PRJEB27640) | indoor metagenome | biome: indoor environment; feature: uncontrolled; material: polymer tiles stone | place: Germany | collected 2014-07-07 | reverse complement strand
GACGAATTGACAAGCGCGTTAATTTCAAAAGGTTACCGTGCAGAAGGACTTCACGGTGATATCACACAGGCGAAACGTCTTGAAGTGCTCAAAAAATTCAAGAACGATGCCATCGATATTCTTGTCGCAACAGATGTTGCGGCACGTGGACTTGATATTTCAGGTGTTTCACACGTCTATAACTTCGATATTCCACAGGATGTTGAGAGTTATACACACCGTATCGGACGTACAGGCCGTGCCGGTAAACATGGTATGGCGATTTCATTCGTCAACCCGATTGAAATGGATTATATCCGTCAGATTGAAAAACAGAAAAATCGCACGATGAAAGCTCTTCGTCCACCAACACCTGGTGAAGTCATGAAAGCTCGTGAAAGCGAAGTTAAGAAAAAAGTGGCTGAATGGGTAGCAAAACCTTCTGAAGAACGGGTTCAATCAATCGCTGCGAATTTAGTTGAAGAATATGGTGACGTTAAACTGGTTACTGCATTGCTTCAAGAATTAATCCAGTCAAACAATGACGTGGACGTTCAGTTGACATTCGAAAAACCACTTGGCCGTAAAGGTGGAAAATCATCTTACGGACGTCGCGGTAATAATTCAGGTGGCAGCCGCAACTTCAAATCAGGGCAGAAACGCCGTGACAGTAAGGATGGCGGTCGTCGTAAGTCTTATGACCGTGGTGCGGGCTCAAGTAAACCTAAAACATTCAAAGGCCGTACATTTGCGGACCACAAAAAATAGTCTCATTTCAAAAAGTTAAATGCCGATAACAGGCGTTTAACTTTTTTATTTTTGTTATAATTTAACTTAAGGAGGGATGACATGCGATCAATTCAAGAAATGCGTAAAGAACCAGTCACTGTTATTGAGCTTAAACGCTGCCATTATTTAATGTATATGCTTCTGCTCTATATACCAGTAGTGGCGATGCATTATTTTATTAATCATTACGACTGGACGTTATGGCTCTTAGCACTGTATGCGATACCGCTGTTCGGCATGCTGTTCATGCTGCTCGCACCTGGCGTTCGTTATCGGCATACGGCATTCTATATTCATCCGTTGATGATAGAAACGATGCGCGGTCTCTATTATCACAAGCGCACTGTAACACCGCTTGACCGTATCCAGCATGTGAAGATCACACAGGGGCCGATTGCCTCAAGATTCGGGCTTGCCAAAGTGACGTTGGTAACCAGTGGTGATCAGCTGAATCTTCCGTATGTGTCGACTGCTGAAGCAGAACGGCTCGCCCGCCTCATCATTGAACGCATAAAAGAGGTGACGGCCTATGTCTGAGCCTCAAAAACTGCATGTAGTCACTTATTTATCCAAAACAGTGAAAGCCATCAAAGATAATTTGTTTACGATAGCGATTGCCTTATTTCTTTCATTCAGAGATGGCTTTGATTTTACGAACTGGTGGCAGCTGACATTTCCTCTTGTGCTGCTGTTATTAACTGTCGTTTCTATTTTGACAGCGGTCATAGAAACTATTAAAACGACTTACTGGATTGAAGACGACAAGCTGGTCATGAGGAATGGTGTGTTTAAGACGACAGTCAAAGAACTCTATATTTCGCGGATTCAGTCTATTGAAGTGACGAAGACCATCGTCAATCAAATATTCGGTGGTGTTGTCCTTGATGTCAAGACGCCGGGTGACGGCATTAAGCTGGATAGTATAGCAGAAACGTCGGCACATGCACTCACTGATTATCTGGAGTCACGTAAACAGACGTTATTGACTGATGACAACGACATGGAACAGGAGGAGAGAGTTACACCTTCTTTCCGCGAAGTCTATGCATTGAAATTAAAAGACATCATGTTAATGAGTGTGACGAGTGGAGCGATGGGGACCGTTCTTGCGGTCAGTTTCGGTCTCTATACACAGCTGGATGAAGTATTTGACTTAAGCGGCCGTATAGAGCCGATTGAACAGCTGGTTGCAGAGAGTTTAGTATGGCTGATCGGTGGTATTATAATGATTCTTATCATCAGCTATCTCATCGGTATCATCATTACTGCGCTGAAATATTATAACTACCAGCTGACTTATGATGGTGAACGTCTGAAAATCACACACGGTCTATTTGAGCGTAAGGAAAAACTAGTAGTCGTCGAGCAAATTCAGGCCGTGACGGAAGAGAAGTCGTTCTTAAGACAGTTGTTCGGATATACATCGTTCAAAGCAACGATTACGAGCGACGCAAAAGATAGGGAAGAACTGCTTGGCACGGTTGAAATTCTGCCGTTTATTAAACGAGATGAAGGACTGGAAGTCATGCGTCATCTCGTGCCGGATTACCGTTACGAAGAAGTGAACAGAATCATTCCGAAGCGTTCATTCAGACGTTATGTCCAGTTCTACTGGTTGTTCATCATCGCACTGACAGCTGTCGTTCAATACTATTGGTTTGATAAGTCGTGGATCATTGGACTGATTCTTATAGTCATAACTGGATTATCTGCCTGGATGCGCTGCCGGTTCTCGGGCTATAGAATCGATGATAATCAGATTACGATACGCAGTGTCGGGCTGTTGACCAGTAAAACAGCGCTGATTAAAGAAGACAAGCTGATCGCAGTTAATATTCGGGACAATGTCTTCCTTGAAAAGGCGCGGCTGGCGACTGTTGAAGTGAAACATTCAGCAGGTGCGCTCAATGCATCGAATACGCTGAAGATAGTGGACTTTAATGATGCGGCCCGTATTTACGCTTGGTTCATGCATCAGGAAGGAGCGGAATATGAAACACGTTAATCCTTCAGCAGTCCGTGTGTGGCAGATCACTAATAGTATCGCTGCCTCAATCGTACTGCTTGTGACGACCGGCATATGGCTGCTTAAATATTTTTACTTCGACTGGATTCCGATGTGGGTCATCTATATTCTGCTCGTAGAAGTAGCCGTTCAGGTCATCTGGTTTGTCCTCATTGAACCTGTCATCACCTATAGGAAGTACCGTTATGACATCAAGGACGACGAACTGATTATTCAGCAAGGTGTTTTTATCAACAAGACATCAATCATTCCGTTCACCCGGATTCAAAATGTCGAAACGACAGTCGGCCCGATTATGAAGCGCTACGGGCTGAAGACCGTGGATATTACGACAGCGGGCGGCGGCGCTTCTATTCATTTGATTGACGATGATGAAGCGGAACAGATTAAACATGATATTGCGCAGGTAGTCAAGCGTCTTGAGAGGAGAAGATGGCAATGATAGCAGGGATCGGAACAGATGTTATAGAAATTGAGCGTATCAGAAACTTGATGAGCGAGAAATTCATCAAGCGGATACTGCATCCTGAAGAGATCGAGCTCTTAAAAGACATGTCACATGACGATCGCCGGGTGAGTTTCACGGCTGGTAGATTTGCGGTGAAAGAAGCCTATTCAAAAGCCTATGGAACAGGTATCGGCAGCAAGTTCCGCTTCAATGAAATCTGCTGTTTGAACGATGAGAAAGGTAAACCTTATATTGATGATGACCACTACAAAGTGCATGTGACCATCGCCCACTCAGCAAGCGTCGCAACAGCATTCGTCGTACTGGAAAAACTATGAGTCCGAGTTATTTTCTCTTAGTTGATAAACTATGTTAAAATCTATGTAATTCAATTTGAGGTGAGGACATGACCACAAAATATTATCGACCCAGTTATATCAATGTTGATCTAGATGCTATCGCTCAAAACTTCAAAGCAGTACAGCGGCTGCATCCTAATAAAACCGTTATGGCTGTCGTCAAAGCCAATGCTTATGGGATGGGTGCTGTACAAGTGGCTGGCCATCTGATGGAACAGGGCGCGGAGTTTTTTGCGGTGGCCACGCTCGACGAAGCGATTGAGCTGAGAATGCATGGCATTAAAGCCAAAATTCTGATCATGGGCATCATTGAACCGAAAGATATCAGCAAAGCAGTGCGTCACCGGGTAGCATTGACTGTTCCAGGACAAGACTGGCTTGATGAGGCACTGTCATCTTTAGAAGATGGCAATGATAAGCCGCTTTGGCTGCACGTGAAGATTGATACCGGCATGAACCGGATTGGTATTCATACAGCGGCTGAATACCGCGACGTCGTTGCAGCGATTAAACAGCATCCACAATTAGTATTTGAAGGCGTGTTCACACATTTCAGCTGTGCAGATATAGACAGTTCGGCGACCGCTAAGGCGTATGACCAATTCATGACGATGGTGAAGATGACAGATGAGCCGCCTTTTATTCACTGTCAGAATTCTGCTGCTGCACTGCGCTATGATATGTCAGAATGCAGTGCGATCCGCTTCGGAATTAGTCTGTACGGCTATTATCCATCGCCATTCATCAAAGAAAAGACACCTCTGAAGCTTCAACCGGCCATGCAGCTCGTGAGTACTGTGAGTTTTGTCAAACAGCTGTCCGCAGGAGAAAGTGTCGGCTACGGAGGCGTTTATACAGCGCAGGATGACGAGACGATTGCGACGTTACCGATCGGCTATGGTGATGGTTTTCTGCGTAGTATGGAAGGCTATACAATCAATATTAACGGATCAGACTGCCCGATTGTCGGCCGTATCTGCATGGATCAGTTGATGGCAGTTGTACCGCCGGACATCAAAGTCGGTGACAAGGCGATATTGATTGACCACCATAGTGATGGCCAGTCTATGGAACGCGCTGCTGCCCAACAGCAGACCATCAGCTATGAAGTGATGTGTAACCTCAGCAGAAGGCTTCCGAGAATTTATCACACGAATGGCTCGCAAGTTGTTTATAATGAATTACTCAAATAAATATAGTTTTTATGATATTCATTTGATATGATTATGTTAATTCGTTGTTTGAATGGAGGATAATCATGAAGAAGTTTGAACAATTATTGGCAGAAGGATATCAATCAATGGCTGAACTGAACTTGATGATTTCTTATGAGCAATTTGCACTGGAATGTGAGGCAAGCGAACAGAGTGATCGCTGCTGCGCTTCTGAAGATGGTGAATAAATGAAACGCGGTGATGTTTATTTAGCAGATTTATCGCCTGTCAAAGGATCGGAGCAGGGTGGCAAGAGACCAGTTGTCATTATACAGAATGACGTCGGTAATAAGTTCAGTCCAACCGTGATTGTTGCGGCTATAACTGCAAAGATAAATAAAGCGCGAATCCCGACTCATGTTGAGATTGGTGGAACCAACCATCAATTAGATAAAGACTCAGTCATTCTACTTGAGCAGATCAGAACAATCGATAAGAACAGATTGATAGATAAGCTCACTGTGCTGTCAGCTGAGAAAATGGGTGAAGTTGATCATGCGCTGGAAATCAGTCTTGGACTGCAGGGTCATGATCAAGAATAATGGTGTCATGTTAAATGTCTGAGACTTTAGGAGACTAAAGTCTTTTTCATTGGAATGAGTTAGGGGGTACTAAATGAATCATATAGATACGCTCGTAGAGAAGTACAATATTATTTTTGATAAATATATTGCTTCGAAGAACGAAAAAGATCTGGATGGTCTTCAGGATTTGAGCTTTGAAGCCATCGAGAACGACGTTTCTCCGGAAGAAATCGTGTCACTGCACAAAGATTTGATGCTGGAGAAAGAACTGACTGCTGAAGAAGCGAAGTACTCTATGGACGTACTGCTTGAAATGATTATAGGGTTTGGTTTTTCTTACCGTGATTACAAGGCACTTGTCCGCAAGATGGAAGCGCATGACAAAGAGATGGATGTCGCTGTCAGTCTGCAGTCAATGATGCTGAAGACATCGATTCCTAAGCTTGACAGCATTGAAATCGGAGCGATCAGTGTGCCGGCTCAGCGGGTTAACGGGGATTACTTCAACTTGATTGACCATAGAGATGGTACGATGAGTTTTGCTGTGGCCGACGTCATTGGCAAGGGAATTCCTGCAGCGCTTGCGATGAGCATGATCAAGTTCGGTATGGATTCCTATGGTCATTCGCAATTGCCGAGTGACGGCTTGAAACGACTGAACCGCGTCGTTGAGAAGAATGTCAATCAAAATATGTTTGTCACCATGTTCTACGGACTATACGAAGAAGTAAATAGTAAGTTTTATTACAGTTCCGCGGGTCATGAACCAGGCTATATTTATCGTGACAACAGTGATACATTTCAGGAATTGTCGGCACGAGGCATCGTCCTCGGAATCAATCCTTCAACGCGCTATGATCAGGAAGAGCATCAGCTGGAGATAGGTGATATGATCATCGTCTTTACGGATGGATTTTCTGAAATACGAAGATTGAACGGAGAATTTGTCAGCACAGAAGAACTGCTTGAGATCATCCGTGAATACAAACATCTGCATCCACAGGATATTGTGCAGGTGGTTTATGAAGAACTGCTGAAACAGCAGGATCCGAAAAAACGGGATGATTTAACGATACTTATCATTAAGAAGATTCAATAACTGTTATAAGTTTATAACAAAGTCTGCCGGGTATAACAAATAGATTATAGAAACTGCAAAGTTAATTAGGAGTGTATAAGATGAACTTGACTATTGAGACAACTGAACATGAAACCTACTATAATATAAATGTAGCAGGGGAACTAGACGTATATACAGCACCTGAACTACTAGAAGTACTGCAGCCGCTTCGCCAAAAGGGCACACATGATATCCATCTTAACATTGAAAACGTCAGCTATATGGATTCTACAGGGTTAGGATTATTTGTAGGGACTCTCAAAGAATTAAACAAACATGACCATGAGCTATTTGTTCTTGGTGCTAACAGCCGTATTGAGCGTCTGTTTGACATTACCGGTCTAAAAGAGTTGATGCATGTGAACGATGGAACGGGGGTTGAGTGATGTCAAATTATGATTATGTTGAAATGCACTTTCCGGCATCAGCTGAGTATGTAGGTTTAGTCCGCTTGACATTATCAGGTATTTTGAGCAGAATCGGGGCTTCTTATGATGACATCGAAGACTCAAAAATTGCGGTTTCTGAAGCAGTGACTAATGCAGTGAAACACGCGTATCAAGATGAAGTGAAAGGTGACGTACTAGTAGGTTACGTCATTTTTGAAGACAAAGTAGAAGTCATTGTGTCTGATTCAGGGCAGAGCTTTGATTATGAGAAGGCTAAGGCAGAACTGGGACCATATAATGAAGATGAAAATGTCGACTTTATTCGTGAAGGTGGCTTAGGCTTGTTCTTGATTGAATCTTTAATGGATGAGGTCAATATTAAAAAAGATGCAGGTGTAACAATCAGTATGACGAAGTACATCGCAGGGGAGCAGGTGCAACCTGATGGCGAAAGACTTAGCAGGCTATAATAATGTAACGCCAGAAGAAATCAATGCCTGGATTAAATTGTATCAAGAAACTCAGGATGAAATGGCTCAGACTACTTTGGTGGAGCATTATCAGAAGCTCGTTGAGTCACTGGCTTACCGCTATTCAAAAGGGCAGAGTCATCACGAGGATCTTGTGCAGGTCGGTATGGTCGGACTTCTCGGTGCTATTAATCGGTTTGATGTATCGTTTGAACGGAAGTTCGAAGCCTTTCTTGTGCCGACAGTCATCGGTGAGATCAAACGCTACTTACGCGACAAGACATGGAGTGTCCATGTGCCGAGACGTATTAAAGAAATCGGCCCTAAAATTAAAAAAGCAACAGATGAACTGACAAATTCATTGGGACGTTCACCGAAAATCTCTGAAATCGCAGCCTTTCTGGAAGTCACTGAAGAAGAAGTGCTGGAAGCGATGGAAATGGGACAGAGCTATAATGCGTTAAGTGTCGATCATTCAATCGAAGCGGACAAAGATGGCTCTACGGTCACTCTTCTTGATGTCATGGGCAGACAGGAAGAAGGCTATGAACTGACTGAGAAACGAATGATTCTTGAGAAGATCATCCCTATTCTATCAGATAGAGAACGTGAAATTATTCAATGTACCTTTATCGAAGGCTTAAGCCAGAAAGAAACAGGTGAAAAAGTCGGCTTGAGTCAGATGCATGTGTCACGGCTGCAGCGCACAGCCATTAAAAAATTGCGCGATGCAGTTCAGACGAGCGAATAAATTCAGCATGTGTCGATGAGACACATGCTTTTTATGTTACACTCGTTATGAATCAAGGAGGTCATTATGGAACAGCATATTATTAAACTGATCATCGACAAACTGTCCTTCAAAGAGGAACAGATCAAAGCAGTGTTGACACTGCTGGAAGAGAAGAATACAGTGCCCTTTATCGCGAGATACCGGAAAGAAGCGACAGGTGGACTTGATGAAGTGGCGATCAAAGAGATTGAAACGGAATACATGTATATGGCTGCCCTGCAGAAACGTAAAGACGAAGTGATCCGTGCTATCGATTCGCAGGGACTGCTGACTGAAGAATTAAAAAAAGATATTCTTCGCCAAGTTAAATTGCAGCGTGTGGAAGATTTGTACCGCCCTTTTAAACAGAAGAAGAAAACCCGGGCAACAGAGGCGAAACGCAAAAATCTAGGGCCGCTTGCAGACAGACTGCTGGCATTCAACGATATGGATATTGACGCTGCTGCAAGAGAATTTCTGAGCGATGAAGTACTTACTACTGGCGATGCATTGAACGGCGCAAAGGATATCATCGCTGAACAGATTGCTGACGAACCTAAATATCGCAGCTATATTTTGAAATTTGTACAGGACAACGGTAATATAACCGCTGCAAAAAAACGAGGTGCAGATGATGAGAAAGGCATATTTGAGATGTATTATGCTTACGAAGAACCAGTCAAGTCCATCGTTCCTCATAGAGTGCTTGCTATTAACAGAGGTGAAGACGCAGGAGTTCTGAAGGTAAGTATCAATGTCGATCTGGACAGGCTGGCATTATACTTACGAAATCAAGTCATCGAACGCCGGACCAATACGATTGGTTTATTTGAAGCGGCTGTTATGGATAGTCTGAAACGCTTGATTATGCCGTCCATTGAGCGTGAAGTAAGAAATGAACTGACGACAAAAGCCGAAACTCAGGCGATTGACATTTTTGCGGTCAACTTAAAAAACCTGCTGCTGCAGGCACCGCTTAAAGGCAAGGTGATTCTTGGAGTCGACCCTGCCTATAGAACAGGATGTAAGCTTGCTGTGATCAATGAGTATGGAACATTTGTCGCTAAATCAGTCATGTATCCGCATCCGCCGGTCAACAAAAAAGATGCCGCTGAAAAAATATTTGTCGACATGATTAAGCAGCATGATGTGGAACTGATTGCAATCGGTAACGGCACAGCAAGCCGTGAAACTGAGCAGTTTACAGCAGAGATGATCAATAAGCACCATCTCGATGTATCTTTTATCATCGTTAATGAAGCAGGTGCATCGGTGTATTCTGCAAGTGAGCTCGCGCGCCATGAATTTCCTGACTTCAAAGTGGAGGAGCGCAGTGCAGTGTCTATCGGCCGCCGCGTGCAGGACCCGCTCAGTGAACTCGTCAAAATCGATCCGAAATCTATCGGCGTCGGCCAGTATCAGCATGACGTGAACCAGAAGGCATTGAACGATGCACTGACGTTTGTTGTTGAGACGGCAGTCAACCAGGTCGGTGTCAATGTTAATACAGCGTCAGCTCCGTTACTGCAGTATGTCTCGGGATTGTCGAGCACTGTTGCAGACAACATCATCCAATACCGCGAATCTGCCGGACCGATCAAACATTCAAAGGAAATTGCGAAAATCCCGCGTCTCGGCAAAAAAACATTTGAGCAGAGTATCGGCTTTCTGCGGATACTTGACGGCACAGAACCGCTTGATAGAACCGCGATTCACCCTGAGAGCTACAAAGCTGCCTATACATTACTCGATGAGATCGGTTCTTCTATTGATGACCTCGGCAGCGATTCATTGAAACAGCAATTGAGTCATATAGACAAACAGGCGATGAGTGTTAAGCTTGATATCGGTGTTCCTACTTTGGAAGATATCATCGCTGCACTTGTAGCACCGGGAAGAGATCCCCGGGATGCTTACCATGTCCCGTTGTTAAAGTCAGATGTATTATCAATGGAAGACTTGAAGCAAGGAATGAAACTGTCCGGCACAGTGAGGAATGTAGTTGATTTCGGCGCATTTGTTGATATCGGTGTCAAACAGGACGGGCTTGTTCACATTTCGAAGTTGTCCAATAAATTTGTGAAGCATCCGACAGATGTAGTGAGTGTCGGCGATATTGTTGATGTCTGGGTAGAGCATGTCGACCTGGATAAAGGGAAAGTAGCGCTGACGATGAAGGCGCCTAAGTGACAAACGAAGAACTTCAGCAGCTCGTCGAAGAACTATCCTTGCAGTACTTCGACCGCCCATTCCGCCATCAAGCCGTCTTCAATCATAGACTGAGAACAACAGGAGGACGCTATTTACTGCGTTCGCACCATCTGGAATTCAATGTCAAACAGTACGAAACGTTCGGTAAGGAGGCCTTGATCAGTATCATCAAGCATGAACTGTGTCATTACCATCTTCATATAGAAGGACTAGGATACAGACATCGTGACAAGGACTTCAAAAACTTAAGCTTCAAAGTAGGAGCCCCGAGATATTGCAGCCCGTTACCTGAGCCAAGAGTTAACTATGAGTATCAATGCACTAAGTGCGGTCAGGTTTATTATAGAATGAGGAGAATTAATCTCGACAAATATGGTTGCGGCAAATGCCGAGCGAAGTTACAGCTGACACGTAAAGTATAATTTTACGTGTCAGCTGTTTTTGTATTGACTTATCATGCGTTTCGTCTTATGATTATATTCGTTGTTGAAATAAAGGCCCCTTGGTCAAGCGGTTAAGACACCGCCCTTTCACGGCGGTAACACGGGTTCGAATCCCGTAGGGGTCACTTTTAAAAAGTTTTGAAAAAAATAATTAAAAGTGTTGACTTAACAACTGATAAGTAATATAATAAATCTTGTCGCTAAAACAGACAAACATAGTAATGCCGACTAACGCGCGGTCGTGGCGGAACGGCAGACGCGCTAGGTTGAGGGCCTAGTGGGAGTTAATCCCGTGGAGGTTCAAGTCCTCTCGGCCGCACTAATCATTTTAAATAAGCGGGTGTAGTTTAGTGGTAAAACCTCAGCCTTCCAAGCTGATGTTGTCGGTTCGATTCCGATCACCCGCTCCATATAAACTTATTGATGAACATTGAAAACTGAATGACAATATGTCAACGTTAATTCCAATAATTTGAGTACTTTAAGTACTTG
>CAACWK010000130.1_pt1 | contig 12947 bp, 12 predicted proteins | sample 2275631 | NCBI WGS metagenome assembly CAACWK01 (sample SAMEA5312458, study PRJEB27640) | indoor metagenome | biome: indoor environment; feature: uncontrolled; material: polymer tiles stone | place: Germany | collected 2014-07-07 | reverse complement strand
GGATTAGAGGGCCATGTTTGAGTGAAATTCGTGATTTTTGTGATTTCTTGGCCTTCTAATTGGATTAGAGGGCCATGTTTGAGTGAAATTCGTGATTTTTGTGATTTCTTGGCCCTCAAACGGGATTAGAGGGCCATGTTTGATCGGAATTCATAATTTCTTGGCCTTCAAACTAAAAATAATCTATAAAAATGATCACTATCTGCTCTATCCCACGGATGCACTCCATGATATATTTAAATAGTATTAAAATATAAGGGGGAGCGAACGATGAGACGCAAACTGACTGTTTTAACAACGCTGCTGACACTGACGATTGCTGGTCAGGCACAAGCGGTAGAGACGAATTATTATTATGATGGTTTAAAACCCAACAACTTAAAAACAGGGTATCAGCTCGCTAAGTCTTACAGCAATAGTAAGACGATCATGAGAACACAAGGTAACAGCAATGCGTCACGCTACAAAGCAGTCGGTTATATTGCTAACACCAATGGCTGGGCCGGCAAAGGGATTGAAGCAATGGGGACAGGTTTTGTCATTGATGATTATACAGTACTGACCAATGCTCATGTCATCGATGATCAAAACGGACGAGCTGCTCAAGCGAAATACATCACTTTTATGATGAACCGTGACGGTAAGAAGATTCCTTATCGCTTTGCAGTGAAAGATATCGTTAAAATTCCATCTGCAGACCTCGCAGTGCTGCATACGAAAAAACGTCTGACGTCATATGTGAAGCCGTTGACACTTGCAACGGACGCACAGATTATGCGACTCAAGAAAGGCACACCGCTCTATTCAGTCGGCTATCCTTACCACGGAACAGATGATTACACGACCCGTTACTGGAATCAGGCGGTGTTTCTAGGACACTCCTCTAATCAGACAGAGCTGATGATGAAAGACAGATTCAGGTCAGGTGCTTCAGGATCACCACTTGTCGATGCCAATTTCAGAGTATATGGTGTGAGAACATACAGCCATAAACTCTACAACGTCAACGATGACAAATACGGCAAAGTAGAACTCGCCGGTGCAGAATCTCTGTATGGTTATTCAGGATGGCAAGTGTTGAAACATAGTTACTGATTTAGTCTATGTCACTCATCTCCATATCACGTAATAAAAAAGGGTGCCCTCATTTGAGAGCATCCTTTTTTTATTCTTCAATATACGCTTCTTTTAATGATGTATCTCCAGCAAATTTGTGGAGCACCATTCCTTTGACTTTTGGATTGACGAGACGTGCCATTCCGCTTTGATACATTGGAGAGATCGCAGCGTCTTCAAGTAAAATGGATTCTGCTTCTTGTAACGTTGTCCAGCGCTTGTCTGGCTCAGCAAGCAGTTTTCCTTTCGAATCTTTAACTTTTTGGTCGAACTCATCATTTTTCCATCCCATCTCATTGTTCGGGCTGTCTGATAAGAACAAATCGACATAAGTCATTGGATCTGGATAATCTGCACCCCAGCGACCAAACGACATTTCATAATCCTGCTTGTACTCAAGGGCTAACTTCTGCTTGAATGGCTGCTGTTTAATTTTTAACTTGACGCCCGGCAAGTTGCTTTCGATTTGTTCTTTGACATACTCAGATTCTTTTTTCGCTGTATCTTGGTCATATGTCAGAAATTCGAATTCAAAGTTATCTTTACCTAGTTCTTGTTTCGCCTTTTCGAAATATTTCTGAGCTTCTGCTTTGTCATAGTTGAGCGGCGATTTAACACCATCGACGTAATCTTTGCCGTCAGGGCCAAGAACGAATTCAGTCGGTGTCAATACGTCTGTCGGTGCAGAGCCGTTGTTAAGCAGGTTGTTGACGTACTTTTCTTTGTCTACTGCTTTTGCCAGTGCAAGACGTAAATTTTTGTTTTTGAATTCTGGAACTTTGTCTTGATTGAAACGGATGAAGTACGTACGCGCTTCGAGCTGCGTGTCGAATTCTTTGCTGTCCTTATATTTGTCGACTTGTTCAGCAGTCAGCTGCACGACGTCTAATTTTTTAGTGTCATAGAGATTGGCTGACGTCTGCTGATCTTTGATGACTTGATAGTTGACTTCATCAAGTTTGACGTTATCTTTGTCCCAGTATTCTTTGTTCGGTTCGAGTTTGTAGTTCTTCTCGATGTTCCATTCTGAGATAATGAACGGACCGTTATACAATGTAGATTCTGCAGTTGTTCCGTATTTATCACCTTGTTCTTCAACGAATTTCTTGTTCTGTGGATTGAATGTACCGAAAGCAAGCAGTTCCTGGAAGTAAGGAACATTTGAATTCAACTGAATTTCCAGTGTATGGTCATCTACAGCTTTAATGCCGAGTTCTTCTGGTTTCTTTTTACCTAAGTTGACAGCTTCAGCATTTTTCACATCATACATAATATATGCATATTCAGAACCTGTATCTGGAGCTAATGTACGCTGCCATGAGTAGACAAAATCCTGTGCTGTGACAGGGTCTCCGTTAGACCATTTAGCGTCATCACGAAGTTTGATCGTCCATGTCTTGCCATCAGCTGATTTCTCTGGATCGCCTTCAGCAACTCCAGGCACCGCTTTGTCTTTGTCATCAAGCGTATAGAGACCTTCCATCACTTGATTAAAGACATTGAATGCCACCATATCAGTCGCAAGAGAAGTATCCATTGTCGGAATATCAGACAGTGAAGCTAAGTTCAGCACCTGCTTATCCGCTTTAACGGCCGACTGCTTATCATCTGATTCTTCATTTCCATTGGAGCATGCAGCCGTAAAACCTGACACTGCGATTAATGATGCTAAAAATAAACGACTTTTGTTTTTCATTAGTAATTCCTCCGAATCCTCATGGACTTTTTTCTATATTTTCTGAATATTAATTTATTATAAGTAAGTAAGCATATTAATACAATAAAAATTTTTGTCATCCACAAAAAACCAGACTGAGTATGAAACTCAGTCTGGTTTTTACTGCGGAGTATTCTTCTTTTCATTTAAGAAGCGGTCATAAACAGCTTTTAACTGCTGTTCGTTGATGTCGATATTGTGTTCGTACATATATTTCATCGCGTAGCCGAGAGACACGGTCGTTGCTCCAGCAATACTTGCGCCGATTGCTGAACCGGCGGCTGGCACTAATTTCACCAGTTGTCTGAATGCAGTTTTTCCCGCATTACCGACAATTGTTGCGATGATCAGTTCACGTGCATTTTCCTTTGACAGCGGTTTGTCATAGAGATTGGCAAGCTTCAGCATCATACCGATTTGAATAGACGTAAGGGGGATAAAGTCAGAGCCTGGAACCGGCAGTGCACCGACAGCTGTTGCGGACACGCCTGCACCTAATATCCATTTAGTCGCGATGCTGCTTTTATCCTTCATATGCTTTCCCATCAATAAATCTTTTGATTTTTTCTGCAGCACTTCAAGTAAATGCTTCTGCAGCATCGTCATATTCTCACCCGTACGTGAAGAAATCGGTGCAATGAGAAACTTGTTCTCTGTTTTGTCTTCTATATACTTCACTTGTTCAGGGACGTCATCTGACGCATCGATTTTGTTCAGCACGATGATGATATCTTTATTGGTTTTGCTGATGTCCTTTAAGTTCTTCAGTTCATTATCCGACAGCACCGTACCTGCTGCATTTAAGAAAAATAAAATGACATCAGCTTTCTTGTAATAATCAAGCGTCACTTGTGAGTTCACCGCATTAACATCATCAAGTCCAGGCGTATCGACGAACAGAATATTATCCATATAAGGAATTTCCTTCAGCGCCACCGTCTCACCAGGTTTGGCACCGACTGATACAAGTTCTTCCTGCATTAATTGATTGATGGTGGATGATTTTCCGCTGTTGACGTCACCTACTAATGCAATCATAATCTGCTGCGCTAACTGATCGTTGATTTTCTTCGTTTCAGTTTTGAAGACATCTTCAAATACATTATCAAAGTCTTTGTTGTTCACTGTTTCAGACATTTCATCACCCCTATGTTTGATAAGACTATCATATCAGTTTTAGAAAGCAAAAATAAAATGTAACGTTCTCATGTGGAATCCATCTATGTTTATGAGAATATGATATAATTTCAAAAAAGGAAGTTTGAGGTAAAGATGGGTTATTTCTATTTTTCATTGTTTTCTAATTTACTGTTACTCATAGGACTTTCAATATTTATGAAACCAGTGGATGAATCACTTTCCATGCTTGTCGTGTTGAATATGATGACTATTAAGGTATTCAAAAATAGATATGATCCATGGCGGCATAATCATAAATGCTTTTTGTATTTGCCGATTCACTTATTATTATCCGTTGTAGTGATGGTGATTGATTCCATGTTAGATTCATTTATAGTTGATATCTTTTTTATTATTATAGTGTTTCTAACTTTTATGTATGCTGTTGAGAAGTTTATCAAGTTTTTAGATAATCATTATTGCTGAAGAGAGTAAATAACATTCTGACTGGCTAAGAAGGACAAAGGCCGAAAAAATATGAGATGATCAAACTGTGCAGTGCAAATGTACAGTTTATTTTTTAAAATTTATTGCAAGCGTTTTCTATCCATGTTAGTATGTGTGTAAACGATTACACATGGAGGTTCTTTATGCCGACAATCAAAGATGTAGCAAAATACTCCGGTGTGTCTGTAGCTACTGTATCGAGGGCAATCAACAGTTCTGGCTATGTGCATGAAGATACATTGAAAAAAATCAATGCAGCTATCAGCGCTTTAAACTATAAACCTAATGAAACGGCAAGAGCTCTTTATAACAGACAATCCAAAATTCTTGGATTGTTATTACCTGACATCAGTAATCCATTCTTCACTTTAGTGGCACGTGGTGTGGAAGATACAGCGCTTGAGAACGGCTTTCATATTATTATTGGCAACAGTGATCAACGTAAAGACAAAGAGCTCAAGTATATTGATACATTCAAAGTGAACAATTGTGTGGGATTTATTTCTTCAATCTTACTGATGGATGATTTTCCTGACTATGTCAAACAATCTGGTATGATTCACGTGACATTAGACCGGACCGACGAAACGTCTTATTCTATTGAAGCGGCGCATACAGAGGGCGGGATTGCACAAGCCAAGTGCCTGATTGATGGTGGATGTCGTCGTATTCTCATTATCAGCGGCAACCCTGTCTATAATTCCTTCAGCAAACGATTAAACGGAGCGATAGAAGTCTTGAAGGCAAGTAATATTGATTATCAAAGTATCGAAGTGCAGCCGGAAGAGATTAATGACGAACTACTGTACAAAATACAAAACGAACGATTTGACGGTATTATCTGCTATAACGATTTGATGGCTATTCAAGTGATGGGCCTGCTGCAGAATAATGGCATCCGTATTCCAGATACAGTTCAAGTAGTCGGCTATGATGATATTCAGATGAGCCGGCATTATTATCCGAGTCTGACGACTATTAGACAACCTGCTTACTTGCTGGGCAAAATCGCCTGTGAGCAGCTGATTCAATTGATCAAAGGTGAACCTATTCAGCAGCATATAGAGATTCCTGTTGAATTAATCAAAAGAAATAGTACAAGGAGTGTTAACAGATGAGAGATATTTATGTCATCGGAAGTATGTCAGTCGATTTAGTGACTGAAGCAGCGAGAAGCCCTAAAAAAGGAGAAACGCTTCTTGGCAGCAAGTTTTTTATGACGACAGGTGGCAAAGGGGCAAATCAAGCAGTGAGTGCAGCGCGCCTCGGTGGTCGTGTCTATATGGTCGGCTGTGTCGGCGATGATCAGTTCGGCCAGATGATTTTAGAAAATTTGCAGGACAATGATGTCAACATCGACAATGTGGAAACGATTACAGGTGTGGCTAGTGGTACTGCATCCATCACTTTGGCACATGGCGATAATTCGATTATTGTCGTTCCGAGCGCGAACTTCGAAATCACGATTGATCAAGTCAGACCCGTTATCGAGCAGGCAGCTGATGATAGCTTGATCGTGCTCCAAAATGAGATTCCGGTTGAAGTCATCGAGTTTGTCATTGATGCTGCCGCTCAAAGAGATTTAACGATTATATATAATCCAGCACCCTATATAGAAATGAATCATGAGCTGCTTAACAAAGTCACGCACTTTACACCGAATGAAACAGAAGTGAATGAACTGTTCGGCCGACAATATGAAGCAGTCATCAGTCAATATCCACAGCAGATGATTGTGACTCTTGGTGAACAAGGTGCGACTTACTTTGATGATGAACTCATCAACGTTCCGGCACTCAAAACAACGGTCGTAGATACTACAGGAGCAGGGGATACCTTCAATGGTGCATTAGCAGTTGCCCTCAGCGAAGGCCAGTCGCTGGCTGATGCCATTGCATTCGGTAATAAGGCAGCTGGTATTTCAGTGACTGGACTTGGTGCTCAAGGTGGCATGCCAAAAAGAGAGGAGATGAACTAATGTATAAAACAGGAATATTAAACAGTGACATTTCCAAAGTACTAAGTGACCTGGGACATACAGATACTATTGTGATTGCCGACTGCGGCCTGCCTGTCCCTGATGGGGTCAAGAAAATTGATCTTGCTGTTAAACACGGACTGCCAAGTTTCATCGATGTTCTGACAGAAGTACAATCTCACATGGTAATTGAACAAATAACACTAGCCGCGGAAATTAACGAAGCTAATGATGGAGTTCATCAGCAAGTGAAACAGCTGTTTGAAGGAACAGAGACCATATATGTTGACCATGATACATTCAAACATGAATCACAGACAGCAAAAGCTATTATTCGAACAGGGGAAGCAACGCCGTACGCTAATATCATCTTAAGAAGCAGCGTTAATTTTTAAGGGGGTGACAAGATGATAGAAATGCATCAGATTTACAAATCGTTTGGCAGGAATCATGTTCTCCAAGGTGTTGATTTCACGTTGAATGATCAAACAGTCCATGCATTAATGGGTGAGAACGGGGCAGGTAAATCGACATTAATGAATATTCTTGCCGGTATTCACCGAAGAGACAAAGGGATTATCCGAGTCAATGGACAAGAAGTGGATTACCAATCTCCAAAATTCTCTGAAGCGGCTGGTATCCAGTTCATTCATCAGGAACTGAATGTCTGGCCGGAAATGACTGTACTTGAAAACTTGTTTGTCGGCAAAGAAATCCACAATGTGTTCGGTAAGGTGAATGAACGCCAAATGACAGCTGAAGCAAATAAAATTTTTGACCGTCTTGATTTCAAACTTCCGCTTAATAAACGCGCAGGAGATTGTTCTATTGGTGAACAGCAGATGATAGAAATTTCGAAAGCGTTGATGACCGATGCCAAAGTGATCATTATGGATGAACCGACAGCAGCACTCACTGACAAAGAAATTGATCGATTGTTTGATATGATCAATCAATTGAAATCAGAAGGTGTATCATTCGTCTATATCAGTCATCGGATGGATGAAATATTCAAAATTGCTGATGAAGTGACAGTGATGCGTGACGGTGTATCAGTCATGTCCAGCCCAACAGAACAGACCAATTATAATGACATCGTCCATGCAATGGTGGGGCGCAGTCTTGAGCAGCAATTTCCTGATAGAACGACTGTACCAGGTGAAACCATTCTTGAAGTGACGGATTTAAGCAATCAATCATTTGGTATGGATGGAATTAATTTCTCACTTCGAAAAGGTGAAATCCTTGGATTCAGTGGGTTAATGGGTGCAGGACGTACTGAGATCATGCGCAGTTTGTTCGGTCTTGATAAAGGAAGTAAACGCGTTGTGCTGAATGGCAAAGAAATTACGATTAACAACCCTCAGGACGCTATTAAAAATGGATTCGGCTTTATTACTGAAGACCGTAAAGATGAAGGATTAGTACTCGGTGCCTCTATTAAAGATAATATGTCACTCGCTAATTTATCGAGTTTTTCAAAACAAGGGGTCATCATGAATGCGCCGCTTGATGAATTTGTCAGTCGAATGTCAGACCGCTTAGCGATCAAATCAGACAAAGAATTAATGGTGTCATCATTATCGGGTGGGAACCAGCAAAAAGTCGTACTCGCTAAATGGGTGGGTAATGGTCCGAAAGTACTGATTCTTGATGAGCCTACACGAGGTATCGACGTCGGTGCGAAACGTGAAATCTATACATTGATGAACGAATTGACTGAGCGAGGAATATCTATCATCATGGTATCTTCTGAAATGCCTGAAATCATCGGACTCAGCGACAGAGTATATGTATTACAGGAAGGACGAATGACAGGTGAACTCGATAAAGCGGATATTTCCCAGGAAAATATCATGACGCTAGCTACAGGAGGGCAATTAAATGGATAAATCATTAAAGCAGAGTAGTATTATAGAAAAATTAGGGCCGCTGCTCGGGTTAGTACTATTAGTCGTTGTGATTACAGTGCTGAACAATAATTTCATTGCACCAAGTAATATTTTTAATCTGTTAAGACAAGTTTCAATCAATGGATTGATTGCATTCGGTATGACATTCGTTATTCTGACTGGTGGGATTGACCTGAGTGTCGGTTCTATTCTCGCATTATCCAGCGCACTGACAGCACTGATGATGACCAATGGCATCGACCCGATCATCGCATTATTACTCGGTGCATTGATAGGTATTATTCTCGGAGCCTTTAACGGCGTATTAGTGACGTTTGGCAACATGGCTCCATTTATCGCGACACTTGCGACTATGACTATTTTCAGAGGACTGACATTAGTCGTCACTGAAGGCAACCCGATTACTAACCTAGGAGATAACATTTTATTCCAGATGTTCGGAAAAGGTTACTTCTTCGGCATACCGGTGCCGGCGATAACGATGTTTGTTATTTTCCTGATTCTTTACTTTGTACTTCATAAAACAGTTTTCGGTAAGCATACGTATGCCATCGGTGGTAACGAAAAAGCAGCATTCATCTCCGGCATTAAAGTGAACAAAGTTAAGATTATGATCTATGCCATATCAGGATTAATGGCTTCACTCGCAGGTGCCATTTTAACGTCACGACTTAATTCAGCACAGCCGACAGCAGGAACATCTTACGAACTGGATGCTATTGCAGCAGTTGTGCTGGGTGGAACATCGCTGACAGGCGGTAAAGGAAGAATATTCGGTACGTTGATCGGTGTGCTGATTATTGGTGTCCTGAACAATGGTCTTAACCTGCTGGGCGTGTCATCATTCTATCAGCAGGTCATTAAAGGGATTGTCATTTTGATTGCGGTATTGATTGACCGCAAAAAATAAGCAGTAATAAAAAACATATAAGGAGTGTTACAAATGAAGAAGATGTTAGTATCTTTACTCGTGTTTATTTTTGTATTATCAGCATGCAGCTTAGAATCACCGGAAGAGAAAGGCAGTGCAGGCAAGGATAAGAAAAACAAGGATATTACGATTGGTGTCAGCTTGTCTACATTAAACAACCCATTTTTCGTTGCTATTAAAGATGCCATTGAAGAAGAAGCAAAAGCAAATAATTACAAAGTAAAAGTAGTGGATGCTCAAGATGATTCAGCAAAACAATCAAACGATATCGATGATTTAATTCAACAAAATGTAGATTATTTAATCATCAATCCAACAGATTCAGCAGCTATTTCTTCAGCAGTTGAGAATGCTAATACTGAGAACATTCCAGTAGTGACATTAGACCGTTCAGTTGATAGCGGCGATGTCGCAGCATTTATCGCTTCTGATAACGTAGAAGGTGGTAAAATGGCCGGCGATTATATCGTCGAAAAAGTAGGTAAAGACGCAGAAGTGGCAGAACTTGAAGGTGTCCCGGGAGCTAGTGCAACACGCGAAAGAGGTAAAGGATTCCATGAAGTAGCGGACAAAGAATTAAATATTGTAGCGAAGCAGACAGCTAAATTCAATCGTGCAGAAGGATTAAACGTCGCTCAAAATATTCTGCAGTCAAACCCAGATATTAAAGCCATCTTTGCACATAATGATGAAATGGCGTTAGGTGCTATCGAAGCGATCGGCAACAAAGATATTTTAGTAGTAGGGTTCGATGGTAATGATGATGCAATGAAATCTATTGAAAATGGTAAACTGGATGCAACTATTGCTCAGCAGCCAGATGAAATGGGCAAAAAAGCGGTCAAAACTGTGAAAGATTTAAAAGATGATAAAGCAGTCAAAAAAGAAATCAAAATTCCATTGAAATTAGAAGAACAGAAATAATGATTACCCCGACAATTTTAATTGTCGGGGTTTCTTTGTCATTTCACTTCTTTCATTTGTTCAATACCTTCGTCTGCGTACACGCCTTCTTATGCTGCTGATTTCGCAGCTTGTTTTCTCTGATCATAAAACTTATCCGAAGTGGTGGATGATTGATAAAAATGACAGTATGTAATTTTTAAGGAAACTTTAAGATTAACAAAACAGGTCTTATGTTACCATTAAATAGAATAATATATAAGGGGTGGTAATATTGGAAAGAGAACTGTCGTTTAAAGATGCTTACTTGAATTTCTGGCGGAAAGCATTTGTGATGAAGGGAAGAGCGAGGCGTAAAGAATACTGGGTTCCTGTGCTGATACATATGGCATTGTCCATTGTTCTTACTCTGCTTGCCGGCTTTATCGATTCTAGTATGGGCCGGAATACAGAAGATCCGAGTTCTGTCTCTCAAGTTGTCCAAGGGCTTACAGGACTGATTCTGCTTGTTCCTAACTTTACGGTCGGTGCAAGACGTCTTCAGGATATCAACATTAATGGCTGGGTGAATCTTGTGCCGATGGTTATATCACTGGTAGGCGTAGGAGCGATTATTTTTAGCATTTTAAAGGAAGCAGCTAATCCTGGAGTGGTAATCACAACGGCGTTACTTGTATTAGCCGTTCTGCTTGTTATGTTTATTGTCTTCATCATTATGTTTGCGCTTGATGGCACACGCGGAGCTAATAAATACGGAGAAGATCCTAAAAACAGAGTGAAATATTAAGAAATCTCTCATGACCAGGTCATGAGAGATTTCTTAATATAGATGTTGAAAGCTGAAATTTCATTCACATTACTCTTTCATCTGAATAACGACTTTACCTTTAGTACTGCCGTTCTCTACGTAGTCTAAAGCTTTCTGTGATTCACTGAAGGAGAAGACGCGGTCGATAATGGGGCGGAGTCTGTCTTCTGCGATCAATTCGTTGAAATACTCCAGCTGTTCACCGCTTGGATGCATGAACATATAGCTGTAATGTGCCTTGTGTTCTTTAGCGGCTTTTTCGTATTTTGCAGCGACTACTTTAAACAGTCCCTGGCGCAAATAGCCGAGGTTATTCTCGACAGCGAACCGTGCATTCGGAACAGCGGCTATTGACACCACATGACCGCCGTCTTTCACAGCTTTGAACGACTGCTTAGTTGTATCGCCGCCGACGGTATCAAATACGCTGTCAAAACGGCCGGCTGGTTCACTGAAATCGACTTCCTTATAGTTGATCAGTTCATCTGCACCGAGCTCTTTTGCGAGTGCTTCGCCTTTACTGCTGACAGTAGTCGTCACATGAACGCCGAGTGCCTTGCCGAGCTGTACAGCATAACTGCCGACACCACCTGCCCCTGCATGAATGAGCACATGATCTCCGGGCTGGACATGCATCTTTTCAGTCAATGCCTGATAAGCAGTCAGACCAGCGAGCGGAATCGCAGCAGCTTCGACAAATGATAAGCTGTCTGGTTTAAGGGCCGCATTATCTTCACCGATCACTGCATATTCTGCAAATGTCCCGTAATTGTCATTTTCAACGCGGCCATATACAGCATCACCGACGTTAAATTTTGTGACATTTATACCGACTTGTTTTACGACCCCGGCGAAATCACCACCGAGAATAAGCGGCATCTTATAGCTGCGCAGCACTCTTAGAGCACCGTCTCGCAATTTGTAGTCAACAGGGTTGATGCTCGCCGCATAAATTTCGACCAGCACTTCATCTGCGCCAAGTTTTGGAACAGGTAATTCCATTTCCTTCAACGGGACTTTTTTACCGTATCTTTCGATTGCCATTGCCTTCATATTAACCACTCCCTTTAGTCATATTATAAAGAAATCTTAGTCAAAGTGTTAATTATAAACGCTTTAATCATTTAATCCAGTACAGAAAAGTTAACAATTTAAATAAAAAGTTAACATATATTTCGTGTTCCGATGATATTTCATTTGTTAACAATTGAATACTTTTATAATATGTAAAATGTAACCGATTAAATAGTTGTCAAATTCGTATTTACTCATAATTTTCAAAAATAAAAATTATTGTAATATAATATTTATATGTTAAAAAACTTTAAATTTCTAAATATTAAGTCATATATTTTAATCTCTAATAAAATTTATTTTTAAATAAGTATTGCCATATTTATTTGACGAGTGTTAATATCCAGTAAGAAAGCTTCAAAAGGGGAGGTATTTGTATTAAAAAAATAATAATTTACATTTCGCTGTTGCTTTTGTTCAATATGGTAATTACATCATTTTACAGCCCTGATTTGTTTGCTGATACAACGACACAACGATCGGACAACAGCGATGTTATATCAGTAGAGGAAACTGGTATTAATGGCAATGATGTAAAATGGCATGTCGATATTAATAAGCAGAACGCTAAGCTTGACAATCAAATGATTCAGATGACGCTGAAAGGCCATCATGTCATTGATTTAAACAAGATTAACGAAAGCTTGAAGGCAGACGATAAGAAACTTGTTATAACGCAGCCGGATCAGATGGTAAGTGAATATGTGATCACTTTACAAGAAATTGATCAAGCAGTGAGTTTTGAATTCGAGTCAACGATGACTGATGATAAGACGAACGATACGGTTGAACTTACAACAACATTCAACAACGTCAAAGTTACTGCGCAAGACACCTATTACCAGAAGACCGACTTGACCGGCGAGCTGGTATACAAAGAA
>CAACWK010000024.1_pt1 | contig 14844 bp, 15 predicted proteins | sample 2275631 | NCBI WGS metagenome assembly CAACWK01 (sample SAMEA5312458, study PRJEB27640) | indoor metagenome | biome: indoor environment; feature: uncontrolled; material: polymer tiles stone | place: Germany | collected 2014-07-07 | reverse complement strand
AGGTAATGCCGGTTTTTTATATTGCGGCTGATCCATGTTATGACCGTAGCTGTTTGGATAATAATTCGTCTGAGATCCTAAGTTACCATCGACACGCATTTGACCGTCACGTGAAAACGGACATAAATTAGCAACTGCTCTTGGATAGTTGACTGGAATCTGCCAGTGATTGACACCAAGACGGTAACGCTGAGTATCGCCGTATGAGAACAAACGACCTTGCAGCATTTTGTCAGGTGAGAAATCAAGTCCTGGTATAATGTTAGTAGGTGCAAAAGCAGCCTGTTCGACATCAGCAAAATAGTTTTCAGGATTACGGTTCAATTCAAATTCACCGACAGGAATTAATGGATAATCGCCTTTGTACCAAACTTTTGTTAAATCAAATGGATTATCTTTATGATTTCTTGCTTGTTCTTCAGTCATGACTTGAATATACATTTTCCATTTAGGGAAATTGCCTTCTTCAATTGCATTAAATAAATCCCGTTGACTTGATTCACGGTCATTTGCGATAATGCTATTTGCTTCTTGGCTCGTTAAATTCTCAATTCCCTGTTGTGTTCTAAAGTGGAATTTCACCCACACACGCTCACCTTCCGCATTATACATGCTGTATGTATGAGAACCAAAGCCATGCATATGACGGAAACCATTAGGTATCCCACGGTCACTCATCAAAATAGTCACTTGATGAAGTGCTTCCGGTAAACTCGTCCAGAAATCCCAGTTGGATTGTGGATTGTGCATATTTGTTTTAGGGTCACGTTTAACTACGTGGTTTAAACTTGCGAATAATTTTGGGTCTCGGAAAAAGAAGACAGGGGTATTATTACCGACTAAATCCCAGTTTCCTTCTTCAGTATAAAATTTTAAAGCAAATCCGCGAATATCACGTTCGGCATCAGCTGCCCCGCGCTCACCTGCTACAGTTGAGAATCGCGCGAACATTTCTGTTTGTTTACCGATCTCTGAAAAGATTTTTGCTGAAGTATATTGTGTGATGTCATGTGTTACAGTAAAAGTACCAAATGCTCCTGAACCTTTAGCATGCATCCGACGTTCCGGGATCACTTCACGGTCAAAGTGTGCCATCTGTTCGATGAAGAAGATGTCCTGCATCACTACCGGCCCTCTTGGACCTGCAGTCATCGTATTCTCACGGTCACTTACAGGAGCTCCGAACAAACCTGTTAACTTCTGTTTATTATTTTCACTCATTTAATTACCTCCATTTTATCTGTCAGTTGTTGAAGTGTTTCTTATTTATAATCATTATTATATCACATTCATTCTAATCTGAACATGAAAATTATGTTTCATGCTGATATTTTTTTTGCATCCACTTACTTTAACACTTTAAAGGTTTTATGCATTAAAACTTTTCCTTGCTTATTTATTACTTTAATTCTACAATAAATGACATCAATAATTTAAGGTAAGGTGAATGAAATGACAAACAATCAGATGTATAGAGATTTAAAGACACGACATATTTCGATGATAGCGATCGGCGGCTCTATAGGTACCGGCTTATTTATGGCTAGTGGAGCTGTCATCAATCAGGCCGGTCCAGGGGGTGCTATCATTGCTTACGCTTTGATTGGTATTATGGTCTACTTTCTTATGACAGCACTTGGAGAACTGGCCACATTTTATCCGGTGTCAGGTTCTTTCAGCGCTTATGCCTATCGCTTTATTGATCCTGCAGCTGGCTTTATGGTCGGTTGGTTATACTGGGTGATCTGGTCACTCGTAGCAAGTGTCGATATTATAACCGCAGCAAAAGTGTTATCCTACTGGGATACTTTCAATGGAATTAATTCATTTGTCTGGTGTCTTATTTTCTTAGCGTTATTATTTATATTGAATGCATTCTCAGTTAAATCATTTGGAGAAGCGGAATATTGGTTTTCATTTATCAAAGTAGGAACTATCATTATTTTCCTAGTCATGGGTCTATTAATGATATTCGGGATTCTTGGCGATCAAGGACCTGTCGGCATTAAGAATTTCACTGTCGGTGACGCGCCGTTTGTCAATGGTTTCTTAGGTTTACTCGGGGTGCTTATTGTAGCAGGATTCTCATTCGGCGGGACTGAAGTTGTTGCCGTGACAGCGGGAGAATCAGAAGATCCGAAAGAATCAATGCCAAAAGCTATCAAACAAGTGTTTTGGCGAATCTTACTGTTCTATATCGGCTCCATTTTTGTGATTGCTGCATTGATTCCGTACACTGATTCGAGACTACTCAATGAAAATTCAGATGTAGCGATGAGCCCATTCACTATCATTTTCGATAATCTTGGTATTTTATTTGCTGCATCTATTATGAATACAGTGATATTGACAGCTGTATTATCCGCTGGTAATTCAGGATTATATGCTACCAGTCGTCTCCTCTATTCACTTAGCAACGACCGACAGGCACCTCAGTTTCTCGGACGACTCAACAAACGCAATATGCCTTTCAATGCTTTAATCACGACAACTGTACTGATCATCTTGAGTATTATTTATGCGCACTTGAATATGGGTGGTTACGGAAAACTATTAAATATGCTTGGAACGTTAGTATTGATCGTCTGGTTCATCAGTATCATTAGTCATTACCGCCTGCGACGCGCCATAAAAGTTCAGAACTTAGATGAAGACGAACTGCTAACCTATAAAGCACCGTTCTTCCCTATAGGTGTCTTCTTAGTAAGCGGCGCGATTCTTTTTCTACTGATCGGTCAGTCATTTGCAGATATTACTTCATTGAACTGGTCATCATTGACTGACTCTATTCTACCGATCATACTGGCACTCGCTGCCTATTTCGGCTATAAAGGGGTCAAGAAAACAAAAGTCGTCAAGCTTCAAGATATTGATTTAACTAAACATGAACTATAATCAGAGATTTGCATACGCAAATCTCTTTTTTTATGTATAATATAATTTATAAAGCGGTTGCATAAGGAGGCAGACAGATGTCAAACGGACAGTTCAATATATTCGATGATGTACTGAAGACAGACGAGAAGTTCGTCATTGTAGTACAAGGTGTCTACAATAAGAATGGCAGTCTTATCAAGAAAATTTTAAGAGAATATCCAAGTCTGGATCAGCAGGCGATGCAGCGCTTGTTTGTTCATCTTAAAGATGTTTATTTAGCTGAACCATTTGACCGTGATATGGCATTTTATGATATTACTGTTTACACTAACGAGGATTATGCAGCTGACAATATTTATGCACACACAAAAAGACATCGCCATCCAGGTGATCAGTGGACGGCGACGAGCAAGTAAGATTGAGTGGCTGACATATAATGAACCCCCGTGTAAAATGAATCTACACGGGGGTTTCATTATATAATCGTAGCTTCTGTTTCTGTAATAAGCTGAACGATTTGATTATGTTCATCCATCACTGCAACTTTCGGTGAATGTATCAATGCTTCTTCATTCGTCAGCTGTACATAGTTCATAATAATGACAATATCATCTACTTGTACAAGTCTAGCGGCTGCTCCGTTCAAACAGATAACGCCTGACCCACGTTCACCTGCAATGACATAAGTCTCTAGTCGCGCGCCATTGTTATTGTTCACGATAGCCACTTTTTCATCAGGCAGAATATCGACAGCATCTAGAATATCCTGGTCAATAGTAATGCTGCCGACATAATTTAAATTAGCTTCTGTTACTCTCGCACGGTGAATTTTTCCGTGCATCATTGTTCTTATCATCATAGTCCTCCAATAATCATATTGTCGATGAGCCGTGCTTTTGAAAACTTCACTGCAAGAGAAATAAAGCACTGGCCTTCGAGCTTGTCTACTTTAATCAATTCTGGATATTGATAGATAGCAACCTCATCAACAGTCCCTGATGAATAAGACGTAATGTATCGTATTATCTCTTCTTCAATGACTGCTGTCTGTGTCTCTCCGCCGTCTATCAACTCTTTGGCGAGCAGCAGACTGTTATATAGCGCTACTGCTTCCAGGCGTTCCTCATCAGTCAGATAGACATTTCTCGAGCTCTTAGCAAGCCCATCTTCTTCGCGAACAATATCAATCCCTATAATTTCTATATCATGATTGAAATCATCGACCATAGCCTCGATAATGGCAAGTTGCTGCGCATCTTTTTTACCAAAGTAGGCACGGTCCGGTTTGATGATATTAAAGAGTTTGTTAACAACGGTCACTACACCATCAAAATGACCAGGACGCTTCGCACCTTCCAGCACTGCTGCAAGTCTGCCGACAGTAAGAGTGATATCCTGCTTCGGATACATTTCTTCAGAAGTCGGATGGAACAAGTAATCAATATCTATACGAGCTACAAGTGATTGATCGGCATCTATATCTCTTGGATATGCATCGAAATCCTCATCAGGTCCAAATTGTAATGGATTAACAAACACACTTACGACTGTAATATCGTTTTCTTTTTTTGCCTCTCTAAGAAGCATCATGTGACCGTCATGAAGTGCCCCCATTGTCGGAACAAAGCCGATAGACTGTCCTGCTGCTCTATGCTCATTAATGATTGTCGTCATTTCTGAAATGGTCGTGATTCGTCTAGTCATGATTTACCTCATTCATAATTCTTGCTTTATAAGTATAGTCTTCCGTTGGAAATTCACCATTTTTAACTTCGTGATGATAGCGGCTGAGCGCTTCCACTCCTGTAGAAAAATCTCCATATTGTTTGACAAACTTCGGCTTGCGATCAGTCGCATAGTTAAGGACATCGTGATACACAAGCACTTGACCGTCAGTCTTTTGACCGGCACCAATTCCAATGACTGGTATAGCCAGTAACTCAGTGATATGAGCTGCTAAATCGCTCGGCACCGCTTCTAATACAAGCATAACGGCACCCGCTGCTGCTGCTGCTTGTGCATCAGCAATCAACTGCTCAGCTTCATTTTTAGTCCTGGCTTGAACTGAATAACCTGTAATGGCTGCACTTTGAGGCGTTAAACCTAAATGAGCAACGATTGGAATTCCCATTTGAGTACAGCGGGAAATAAACGATGTCAAATGTCCACCTTCCGCTTTGACGGCATGTGCACCGGATTCCTGGAAAAGTCTTATCGCCTGATTCACATCAACTTCGTCACTCACCCCTGCAGTACCAAAAGGCATATCGATGATAGTAAACGTCTCTGGTGCCCCGCGTCTTACCGCTTTCGTATGATGAATCATATCCTCTATTGTGACATAAATAGTACTATCATAACCCAGCACTGTCATCCCTAAACTGTCTCCTACTAAAATCATATCGATACCAGCCGCTTCAACTTGTTTGGCACTTGGATAATCATAAGCAGTCATCATTGTCAGTTTCACTTGATCTCTTTTCATCTGATGGAGGTCTTTTAGTAATTTCATCTTTACACTTCCTTGTTTATCAATGAATACATTATAATAGACACATTCCCATGTGTATAGAAATAAATTCGAAGGAGGCGCCTATGACTAAATACGCCGTTATCGGCCCAGGTGCAGTAGGTACAGTGATTGCTCATGAAATCAGTCGTGTTCATGACGTTACTTTGTTCGGCCGTCAAGAGCAGCAGGTGCTGTTACAGACAGTAGATGGTGAATACAAGATGAATGTATCTTCATTAGTACTGAATGATGCAACATTCGATGTCATCTTTGTCGCTGTCAAAGCAACAAAGCTTAAGTCGATTTTGCCGGCACTACAGAACATGTGCCATTCAAAGAGTCAAGTGATCCTCTGTCAGAACGGTATCGGGCAGCTGGAATTGATGGATGGTTTCAATGCCGTGCAGGCAGTGGTCTATATCAGCGGTCAGAAAACAGCAGATCGTGTCCGACACTTTCAGGATAAGAAGCTGATCGTTCCGAATACTACAGCCATGCACCAAATGAGGAGCGATCTCCACATGACTGAGCTGGAGCTGATACCAGACACTGACTATGACAGACAATTATGGTTTAAACTGCTCGTAAACTTAGGAATTAACAGCGTCACTGCTCTGACAAAAAATACTGCTCAAGTTGTTGAATTGCCGGTTGTCAAATCACTCACTGAACAATTGCTCGTTGAAGGGATTGCAGTTGCAGAAGCGGCTGGACATTCTTTCAACTCCGACACAGTCAATGATATTATGGCTATCTATTCAACGTATGATCCACTGATGGGAACCAGCATGTATTATGACACACTAGCCGGCGTTCCTATCGAATATGACTTTATTCAAGGCACAGTTAAGCAAATAGCAGTACGGCACCATGTCCAAACACCAGTTCTTGATGTCTGCTGTGCCCTTTTGGAAGGTTATCAGTACGAGCGACTCTGAGCTGCACAAAAAAAGAAGCAGTTACGACTGCTTCTTTAATATAAATTGTTCAAGTATGTCCGCAATCCCATCACTGTTATGATCACCGGTGATCATATCTGCGGCATTTTTTATGTTGTCGTTGGCATTACCCATGGCTACACCAAGGCCGGCATACTCAATCATATCTTTATCATTATTGCTGTCGCCGAACGCGATAATCGCCTCTCTACTAATGCCGAGTTCTGTCACCAGTTCATGCAGTGCACGCCCTTTTGACACCCCTTCAGCCATGAATTCCAGGAAAAACGGCTTAGATGTGGTGACATGAATATCTTGTCCGTAATTACCACCCAGCTCGTTGTTGGCTTCTGAGATTTTCTCTTCAAAATCTACTCCCATCAATTTAGGGACATTCCCTTGAACATAGTCTTTCAATGATTCCACCTGTTTCATCGGCAGTCCTGTCAGTTCATGTTCAACGTTCATATAAGGGTGATCACCTTCGTAAACAATAGTCTCATCAATATAAGTTAATACAAAAAATCCTTTTGATTTACAGTAGTCATAACATAAATCAAACTGTTCTTTTGTCAGAGATGTCTCTTTGACCATTGATAAATCGCTCATTTCAAAAATGCGTGCACCATTATAACTCAATATATGTGAGTGATGCTTATCAAGTTCAAGTTCACGCGCGGTGTTAACCATACCGTTAGTTGGACGACCGGAAGCAAGTATGACACTTACACCTTGTTTCTGTACTGCGAGCAATGCCTCTTTTGTCCGTTCAGACATGACGTTCTCACTGGTCATCAATGTATCATCCATATCTAGTACTACTAATTTGTAATCCATGTTTTCACTCCATCGTTTGTTAGTCACTTTACTATATCATAGACTAGATAAAATCTGCTCAATAAACGATGACTATCCCACTTTAAATGTTCCACATGAAATCACGTTAAATTTTAAGCGGCTGATTAACCAGCCATTCTAATTTAAGTTTATCCAAATCAAAATTCACTAGTTTCTCACGTTTTAAATAACCTTCGTTGAAGTGATCAACGAATATATCTGGACCGAATAACTGATGATGTACATGATAGATCACTTTATCGGCTGCTTTTCTGCTGATTAAATTTAAAAAAGCACTTTTTTTGTCATCAGACCAGTTCTTCGCATGGTGAACATGGAAAATAATGATCGGCTCATCTGCTGGAAGGCCATCTATCACTTGTTCCAGCAGTTTAAGCTCATCACCTTCCAGCATCGTCACCGGATGCTCTTGAAAGATGCGGCGTGCTTTGTATAGATTCTTACGGCGTTTAACTTCCTCAGGGTAAAGCAGGCTCAACATCCAGTGAAAATCATGATCATCCTCAATATGAGTCACTGCTTCTGAAATACCGAATTTCCGAAGCGGATGTTTAATCGGTGTTAACAAAGAATGATTATACCCTTTGATTTTTACTTTGATATTAATATCATCAACGTTACCCACAGTAACAGATTTATTATAAGTGTAACCATACCAATCATAATTTAATAACAGTCCTGCTTTAGACCCTATTTCTATGACATTGAATGAATCAGTTGATGACTGCTGTAAAATTTTATGAAATATTGGGACAAGTAAAGATGATCGTTCAACGATATTCTTCTTTAAGTCACCATGATGAATATAATATAGAATGGAATCCTGATGACGTGATACAAATGCTTTGAATCGTTCGAAACCATCATCATCAAGTGGTTTTGCATAGTCATTAAAATTAAGATAATAATTACGTAGTTCATCATCGTCATTATATAAATGAAAGAGGACACTGCTCATCAATAAAGGAACTGATTGAGCGGTGATGATCATCGGACTGAGAAGTGCCTTCAGCTCTTTGTCATCGGCCATATGTTTCGCCAATTGACTATATAATGGACTTCTGTCGAGTACAGCTGCACTATAGGACAGCATTACATTTCGATATTTAACTGACATTTAATCGCTCCTAGACTCATTACAGTCGGTCTTTTAAGACGCTTAATATACTACACATAGCTGACCATGTATAGCCTTGTTACATAAACTTAACATTAATCGTCAAGGGTCAACACTCTCACCAGCTCATCACCGTTTTCATGCATTTCGCAGAAGAACATTTCTGCAGCCGTTTCCATAGATGGTGTGATTTCTTCCATTAAGGATAACCCAATAGCAGTAATATAAACATTTTTGGCGCGTGTGTCTGATCGAGATTCCATCCGTTGAATCAACTTTCTCGCTTCGAGATTTCTAATGATTGTTGATAACGTCATCGCATCTATACCGATCCGTTCACTTAAATGAGACTGAGATATCCTTTTGTTGTCATTGTTTGCATCAACCAAACCTTTTAATACTCGAAACTGAGGGTATGTTATATCATAAGCTTTTAAAAATCGTCGTGCAGAACTTTGCCATAGTTGATGTAATTTTAGAAGTTTTTCTGTGGCATATATATAATCATTCATTACCAATCTCCTCTATATACTATTAATACTTATATTATAAATACTTATATTATATGAGTAAATAACTGATTTATCAATGTTTATATCAAGTTTCATATTGAAGAGAGTAAAGAAGGAATTCACTTAAAAGCAGTGAATTCCTTCTTTACATTATATAGTGGCACTTTCTAAAATAGTGAATGTTTTTTCGTCAGCATTAATCTCAGCCTGGACACCATAAGGCATAACAAACTTAGGTTCATTGTGCCCAAAACTTGCATTGTATAGAATCGGTAAGTCCTCACAGTGATATTCTTTCATGATCATGCGGTAGACTTCCTTGTATTCTTCATAATAAACACCCTTCTGTGGTCTTCCAACGATTATTCCGTTAATTCTATTCATAATGCCCATCACTGCAAAAGCTCTCAAATAAGATTCAAGTGTAATCGTCGGGATATATTCTTCACATGTTTCTAAGAACAATATAGCACCGTCAAAGTGATGCAGGTCCGGAAATAATGATGTCCCTCTTAAATCAGACAACGATTCAAGACAGCCTCCGATGAGATGTCCCTGCACCGTTCCTCGTCCATTAATCACTTCATAACCGCTGTTATCCAGCTGATTTCTCGCCGTCTGCTGATTGCTTTTGTCCCAAGTTAATCCGACTTCACGCACGGTGTCAGACGTTTTAATTTCTCCGATTATGTCATTTGAGAACCATGTCTTTTCGATACTCGCTATCGTATAGTCATCCATGTCGATATTCTCCGCGAAATCTGTCAGCAACGCAGGGCCATAACTTGAAGACACACCGTTCAAATAGAACATCAAGTGACCAACAGTACTATCTGAATAACCGGTGAAAATCTTTGGATTGGATTGAATGGCCCGATTATCGACAAACGGCAATGTCCGAATTGAATCATTACCACCGATGGCACAAATAATCCCCCTAACTTCAGGATCCTTTAATGCTTGATTCAGGTCCTCAGCCCGCTTTTCAGGATGTTCATAGATGTAATCAGAGCCTTTTAATGCGTGCGGCATCACTTTCACTTTTAATCCAAACACATCTTCCAGACGCTTAATCCCTTGTTCAGTTCTCCAGACCATATCCTGATCACCGGCAATTCCACTGGATAATGAAACAATCGCAACTGTATCTCCACGCTTTAACTTTTCAGGTTTAATCATCTCTTTTCCCCCTATGTTTACTTAATGCTCTCCTTTAATCATACAATACTATAAGGTTAAATCAACCACTGCACCCTACTCACTGAAAAATGCACGTACTAACGGCAGCACTTGTTTGAGCCATGCTTCATCTGTTAAAGAAGCTGCTTCTTCATTCCAGAATGTCATCGCATCTCCTATTATTTCTGTCGTGATGACTTTCGTATATGGGTTATTGTGATAGCAGAACACATCTAATTGATGATGTGTTGTCATATACGCTGTCTGTTCTTTAATAGCGTCATCATCATAGCCATAACGCGGAAGAAATGTTGCGGTATAGAAATTATAGTTATAGACAGCTCTTCCTCGCTCAGTAAATGCCTCGACTTCTATTCCATCTTCCGGCTGCTGCCAGTACAATATATCAATACTATCATCCAACATGTCAATCCCTTCATTTGTAACCCCGTCATTCCAGATAGCGGGACGGAATCCTTGACGCTGAACATAGTCTGCCGTTCGGTTGATGAAACTAATATACGCTGCTTGATTTGTCCTGCTCCCAGGGACTTCATCTGCTCCGATGACCATTCTCTGTTTGAATTGAGGCTGCCAAAAGATTGATGCAATCTCATCAATCATTTGCTGAACGGCCTGTTCAGCAGACTCACTGCCGAAGTAATCGACGACAGTCTCATCAAAATCTGTTTGAATCGTCTGTTCTGGATAGCATTGCTGATACCGCTCCATCCAGTATTTAGAATGCGCCGGAACATCAAAATCCGGTATCACTTGGATCATTCTATCAGTCGCATAATCTATGAGCTCTCTTAATTCATGACGTGTTAAGTAAGATACATTCGGTTCATCTTTAGTTAATCCAATCACTTGAGAAGCAATCCCATATCCTTCGTTATCAGAAAAATGCAGCTGCAAAAAATTGCCTGAATGGTGCGGTATTTCATCTATAACGGCTTTCAATGACGATAGCGAACAGTAACGCCTCGCACAGTCAATTACGATGCCCCGTTGAAGTTGATTAATAGTCATCATTTCACTTCCTTTTCTTAAACTATACACGTTATTGAATCAAACAAACAAATGAAGCGGAAAACCGCTTCTTAATTGTTTTGTTGCTGATTGATAATGCTGAAATATATTCTTGACGTCAAAAGATACAGATGATTTACCCTCTTGGCAATAGTGTCAGTAATATAATCGAAATCTTTATTAGTTGACATAACATTATTAAAATATTCTGTCATGTCCGATTCATCCATCTGCTTCATTCACAGACAAATTCCTTGCTAAATTTTCATCGTCTTCAATAATTAACAGTCTTATTACAGCATCTCGTAACACAAGTCTGTTGTTAAAATGTAAAAAAAGAGTTAAAAAAATCTGCTAAAAAACGACATAATAAAAACCCCGAAACATTGTAGTTACGGGGTTATACTATATTAATACTGCTTCATGTACTGATCCCGCTCCCATTCAGACACTTGGGTGCGGTACATATCCCACTCAATCGATTTTGAGTTGATGAACTGGCGATAAATATGTTCACCTAATGCATCTTTCATAATTGGGTTTTCGCGCATTGCTTTAATGGCAGTATAGAGCGTTGACGGTAAGTCTTGAACTCCTACTGATTCACGTTGCTCGCGGTTCATTTCATAAATATTCTCATTAACTGGTGCCGGCACTTCTAGTTTATTTTTAATGCCGTCCAATCCTGCTTGAAGAATGGTTGCAAGTGCCATGTAAGGGTTCGCTGCTGGATCTACTGAACGCACTTCAACACGAGTTGATAACCCACGTGATGCCGGAATACGGACTAACGGCGAACGGTTTTGACCACTCCATGCCACATAACATGGTGCTTCGTAACCAGGTACGAGTCGCTTATAAGAATTGACTAATGGATTACATACGGCAGTAAATCCACGTGCATTTTTCACGATACCCGCAATAAAATGACGCGCATCATCAGACAGCTGCATGTCACCATCTGCATCAAAAAATGCATTTTCTTTTGGTCCTTTGAACAACGATACGTTAAAGTGCATCCCTGAGCCATTGACACCGAACAATGGTTTCGGCATAAACGTTGCATGCAGATTGTGCTTACGAGCAATGGTTTTAACGACTAATTTGAATGTCTGAATGTTATCACACGCTGTCACGGCATCAGCATATTTGAAATCGATTTCGTGTTGTCCCGGTGCTACTTCATGGTGGGAAGCTTCTATTTCAAAGCCCATGTCTTCAAGTTCAAGTACGATATCACGACGACAGTTTTCACCTAAATCAGTCGGTGCTAAGTCAAAGTAACCGCCGTTATCATTTAATTCCAGTGTCGGCTCACCGTGCTGATCCAATTTGAACAAGAAGAATTCCGGCTCCGGTCCTAAGTTGAAATCAGTGAATCCTAGTTCTCTCATTTCAGCAAGGACACGTTTTAAGTTCGCACGCGGATCTCCGTCAAATGGTGTTCCGTCTGGTTTGTATATGTCACAGATTAAGCGTGCCACTTTACCTTTGTCAGATGTCCAAGGGAAGATGACCCATGTATCTAGATCGGGATATAGTTTCATATCTGATTCTTCAATTCGTACAAATCCTTCGATTGATGAACCATCAAACATCATTTCATTGTCCAAAGCTTTATTAAGCTGGCTGATCGGAATTTCGACGTTCTTAATCGTTCCTAAAATATCTGTGAACTGTAAACGTAAATAGCGTACATTCTCTTCCTCTGCAAATCTGACAATATCTTCTCTCGTAAATTTAGCCATGTGAGCCTCCAAAGGTTTTATTTATAGAATCTTGATAAATCTCCACGGTTTAATGGGACGTCTGTCGTGTTCGGTTTGATGATGATGTCTTTGTACAACCGTTCTCTGAGGCGTTGTTCCTCCGACGACTGATTGGCCTGCTTGTCTGAAATGAACTGCTTGATTCCTTTAATTGTGAATCCTTTTTCAAGCATCACTTTAATTTCAAGAAGCAGATCCAGATCATTCATTGAAAACAGCCGTTGATTTCCGGCTGTCCGCTCCGGCGCAATCAGCTGCTGTTCTTCATAGTAGCGAATTTGTCTGGCTGACAGCTCAGTCAACTTCATTACCACACTCATCGGAAATACGGGCATATTGCGCCTTACCGCGTCTGACGTCATATGACCCTCTCCTCTACTAAGAACTTAGTGATAATTTATCATAGTTTTTTCAATAAAACAAATCCATGTAAGGAAACCTTACATGGATTTACTTAGTTGAACAACATCTTTTGCAATCATCGTTTCAACCGCTTGGATAATGGCCAATTTAACATGCTCATACGTCAATCCACCTTGGACATACGCCTCGTATGGTGCACGCAGCGGTCCATCTGCAGTCAATTCAATGGAGGCTCCTTGTATAAATGTTCCTGCCGCCATGATGACATCGTCTTCGTAGCCCGGCATATAGGCAGGCATCGGCGCAAACTGTGAATTGATAGGTGATGCAGCTTGAATAGCCTGACAGAAAGTAATCATGGCCTCAGCATCGTTAAAGGTCACCGCCTGAATTAAGTCAGTTCGTTCAGCATCGAATGCAGGTGTCGTCTGCATTCCTAGCCGCTCCAGCAGTCCAGCTGTAAAAACAGCTCCTTTTAAACTCTGGCTAACGACATGAGGACTCAAGAAAAATCCTTGATACATTTCATGCAGACTGTAAAGTGATGCTCCCGCTTCTTTGCCGATACCTGGTGCAGTCAGGCGGTAGCCGATCCGTTCAATCAATTCTCTCCTTCCTGCAATATAGCCGCCGATTTTACAAATTCCACCGCCGGGATTTTTGATGAGTGAACCTGCAATTAAATCAGCCCCTGCTTCAATCGGTTCACGCGTTTCAACGAATTCTCCGTAACAGTTATCAACAAAAATAATCTTATCCGGGAATTGTTTTTTTATCACTCGGCATACCTCTTCTATTTCAGCAATCATCAATGATGGTCGACTGGCATATCCTTTTGAGCGCTGTATTGCTATCACTTTAGTTTCCTGCTTAATGCTCGACAACACTGTCTGAATATCTATTGCTCCGTCTACTAGTGGTACATTGCGATAGCTGACTCCGTTATCCATCAATGACCCTACTCCGTTACCGTTAACACCAATGACCTCAAGCAATGTGTCATAAGGTTCACCTGTAATGTAAAGCAGCTCATCACCATGCTTTAAGTGACTGGACAACGCAAGTGTAATGGCGTGCGTCCCTGAGATGACCTGCGGCCGGACGATAGCATCTTCTGCTTTGAATACTTTAGCATACAGGGCCTCCAGCTGATCGCGACCTGTATCATCATAACCATAGCCAAAAGTACCAACTAAATCACTTTCTGAGATTCGCTGTTCACGAAAAGCATCCAGTACTTTTTTTTGGTTCAATAACGCTGTTCTTTCAATCTGAGCATGAATCGGTCTGATCTGCTCATCTGTTGCTGCAATTAATTGCTCTAATTGTTCATTCATCAGTTTGGTCGCTCTTTTCTATCTTTAATATTCTGTTTACAGTGCCACTCTCCGGTCGTTCGACACCAACTATGTGATACAAGTCCTGTTCCTCGTCATATTCGATACTAGTTACCATTGTATCTTCTCTCAATCGATTGATGATCCGACCTTCATGCGGCTGAACATCAATATGATAAGGAGTCATCAGAGTTTCCACAAACCCGGCAATTAACGTCTTCACCCGTTGCACATCGTCGTGATCTCTTGAAGAAACAACTAGTGTGTTATGTGAATCTTCCTGAATTGAATCTATAAGGTCACTTTTATTAAGCAGTGTGAGAGTCGGAATGCTTCCCATTTGAAGTGAC
>CAACWK010000018.1_pt1 | contig 14926 bp, 15 predicted proteins | sample 2275631 | NCBI WGS metagenome assembly CAACWK01 (sample SAMEA5312458, study PRJEB27640) | indoor metagenome | biome: indoor environment; feature: uncontrolled; material: polymer tiles stone | place: Germany | collected 2014-07-07 | reverse complement strand
GGTCACGGTGTGACGACTGAACCGGGTGGTCAGAATCCACCGGTAACACCGCCGACAGTTCCACCAACAGACACACCAATCGTTTATACAGGCGGTAAAAAATTCATTAAAACAAATGGATCTGGAACAAATCTTCCAGGTGCAGTATTCGTTGTTAAAAATGCAGAAGGCAAATATTTAGTACAAAATAGTAAATTAGTTGCTACTTGGGTTGACAGTAAAGACACAGCAACAAAGTTTACTTCTGAAACTGATGGTTCATTCGAAGTAAAGGGTCTCGCTTATGGTGAAGATGGCTCGAATAATAAAGGTGCAACTGACTATAAAATTGAAGAGATCACTGCACCAGCAGGTTATACTTTACCGACTAATCCTGAAACACCATTCACAGTAAATTCAACATCATATTATGCAGATCCTACAGCTGCACAGTTAACAGACGCTGCACCACAGGAAGTCATCAACAAGAAGACTGAAATCCCTAACACAGGTGGTATCGGTACAGTGATCTTCACGGTCGTAGGTCTTGCATTAATGTTACTTGCGTTCGTATTGTTAAGAAGAAGACAACAAGCTTAACATCATGCTGTATAATCATAAGGTAGACTTTGGTCTGCCTTATTTTTTATAAGGAGGAGAATCATTTTGAGCTCCGAGAAAAAACAGAAAAAGAAAAAGAATAATCGTCTTTCTAATTTAATATTTGCCCTTATATTTCTCATTGGTCTTGGGATATTGATCTACCCGATGATCAGCGCTGTCTATTATGACTATGAATCAGGGACTGAAGTGAACGACTTCAAAAAAGAAGTGGAGTTACTGTCTGATAAGGAAATTGACGCACGCATTGAGCGGGCGAAAGCATACAATGAATCGCTGAGCGGTAATGAAGTGCTGCACGACGCTTATAGTAAGGAAGAAGAAGCGGCGGGTAAGAAACAATATGCCAAGATGCTGGAAGTCCGCGAAAAGATGGGGCACGTTGAAATTCCAAGAATCCATCAGGATCTGCCCCTCTATGCAGGGACTTCTGAACGGGTGCTGCAGGAAGGATTAGGTCATCTGGAGAACACGTCTCTGCCGGTCGGTGGGGAGTCGACGCACAGTGTTATTACCGGGCACCGGGGATTGCCGGATAAGAAGCTGTTCACGGATCTTGATAAGATGAAGGTCGGTGATATGATCTACGTACATAATATTCAAGGCGTGCTTGCCTATAAAGTGGATCATATTGAGGTGATTGAGCCGGATGATTTCAGCCCGCTGAAGATTGATAAAGGTAAGGACCAGCTAACGTTACTGACGTGTACACCATATATGATCAATTCGCACCGGCTGATAGTGACGGGTCACCGTGTACCTTATACACCCGAAGAAGCGAAGAAGCATGAAGCAGCACAGGAGCCGTGGTGGTATAAGTTCCTGAATGTCTACAAAAATTATTTGATCGGAATTGCTGTTGCCCTTGCACTGTACTTATTATACCGTCTATGGAATAAACGTCGGAAGAAGCGTTCAGAACGATGAGAAAACGGACAGCTGTCATTATATTTGTCTTAGGAGCTGTCATCTGCCTCTATCCGCTCGTCACAAAAGTCTATTATAACTACAACATGTCACGACAGTCCGACGAAATAAACGAGCAGTTCCAAGTGGATTCTGATGACCAGAAACAGAGGTACCTTCAGTTCGAAGAATATAACGGTCGCATGACTGAAGAACAGGAAATAAAAGCCCCGGCTGTGCAGGTAAAAAAAGATGATGCTGCCGACGAGAAGATGTTCTCAGATGACGTCATCGCAACCGTCAAAATACCCGCACTTAAGCTGCATTACCCGGTCTATGACGAAGCGACGCCTGAAAACTTGAATCGCGGCGTCTCCCGAGTAGCCGGCACGAGCTACCCGGTCGGCGGCCGCTCGACCAACAGTGTCCTTGCTGCACACAGCTATTCGCCTTACCATGAATGGTTCACGCATATCGACCGCCTGAAAAACGGCGATCAGGTGATTATCAATAATTTCAAGGAGACGTTGTATTACACTGTCTACGACCGCGTCATTGTGACGCCTGACCAGGTAGAAGCGATGGCTGTTAAGAAGGGGAGGGATATTCTGACACTGCTGACATGCACCCCTTCTGGTGAAGAGCGGCTGTTAATCTACGCTGAACGTACGACTAAAGACGGCACGACCCTCATCCCGAAAGCACCGCGGACAGTTGGAGACCCGTCGTTATGGGACAGAATGAAAGTACTGTCAGATTCATGGGTCATCATTGCCGCAGTAATAGTATTGTCCGTCATCTTCATCATGAAGCTCGTGACTCATAATAAAACCGTCTGAAGTGATTCGTCACAGACGGTTTTTTTGGTAAAAGTTGAGTGTTCCCCTATTGATTTTAGTTCAAAAGGTCTATAATAAAAGGCAAAGAGTTTAAGCGCTATCATTTGCGCTGTATATCATTTCGGGAGGCAACTAAGGTATGAGCAATTTTGTTAACAGCAATTCAACTAAAACAGATGTCATCTTAATTGGTGGCGGAATTATGAGCGCAACACTCGGCGTCTTCTTAAAAGAACTCAAGCCGGATCTTAACATAAAGATGTTCGAACAGCTGCCAGCACCAGCACTTGAAAGTTCCAATGCATGGAATAATGCAGGAACTGGACATTCAGCCTTATGTGAATTGAATTATACGACAGAAGATGCAGACGGTAATATCGACATCAGCAAAGCGATGAATATCAATGAACAATTCCAGCTGTCCAAACAATTCTGGGCGCATTTAGTAAAAGAAGGCAAGCTGAGCCATCCTGAAAACTTCATCAGAACAGTGCCGCATATGAGCTTTGTGCAGGGTGAAGAAAACATTGACTTCTTGAAACGTCGTCTAGCAGCACTGCAGGACAATCCATTGTTCCGCGGTATGGAAATTACTGAAGACCACGACACATTAAAACAATGGGTTCCAGTGATGATGGAGGGCCGTGATCCTTCAGAAAAAATCGCTATTACGAAGATGGATTCAGGGACAGATATCAACTTCGGCAGATTGACTGAAGAACTGTTCCAGTTACTAGAGGAACAAGGTGTTGAACTGAATTACAACCATTCAGTAAAAGACTTGAAACGTGACGGCCGCGGCTGGAAAGTGAAAGTCCATAACGAAGAAACAGGTAAAAACGACACACATACGGCGCGGTTTGTGTTCATTGGTGCAGGTGGTTACAGCCTGCCACTGTTACAGAAAACCAATATTCCGGAATCCAAACACATCGGCGGATTCCCGGTCAGCGGCATTTTCTTAGTATGTAATAAGGAAGAAATCGTCGAGAAGCATTTCGCGAAAGTATACGGCAAAGCAAAAGTCGGTGCGCCGCCGATGTCTGTACCGCATTTAGACACGCGCTATATTGACGGTAAACAGTCATTATTATTCGGACCTTATGCGGGCTTCTCACCGAAGTTCCTTAAAGAAGGCTCATACTTCGATTTATTCGGCTCTGTCAAACCGAATAATTTGTTCACTATGCTGTCTGCCGGAGCGAAAGAAATGAAACTGACACAGTATTTGATCAGCCAGGTGATTCAGTCGCACGAAGACCGTATGGAAGAACTGCGTGAATTTGTTCCAAATGCCAACGCGGATGACTGGGAAGTGGTCGTTGCCGGTCAGCGTGTACAGGTGATTAAAGATACAGAACAAGGCAGAGGGACGCTGCAATTTGGTACTGAAGTCATTACATCAGAAGATGGTACGGTGTCTGCACTCCTCGGCGCATCTCCTGGTGCATCCACTGCGGTTCACGTGATGCTGAATGTCTTGAGCAGATGTTTCAAAGATGATATGCCTGAATGGGAACCGAAAATCAAAGCAATGATTCCTTCTTACGGCCAGCAGCTGGGTGATAACGAAGAACTGTTCAGACAAGTGAATGAAGAAGTATCCGAAGCATTGAATCTCGTGAAGAAAAGTGAAGCAGTGAGTCACGAAGTATAGTTTTGACAAGCTTGAGACAATTATCAGAAACATGCGATAACTGTATCAGGCTTTTTTTGTTTTAATATTCAATCAGTATACGTGGAGGGCATTATGAAAGATTTCTTTAAATATTATTTACCGTACAAGAAGCTCTTTATGCTGGATTTCGGTTCAGCCGTATTTGTCGGCGTGCTGGAACTATTGTTTCCGCTGTTGACCAGTGTATTTATTGACGAACTGCTGCCGTCCGGAAACTGGGAGTGGATTGTCATCTCAGGCACACTGCTTCTTATCACATTCCTTATCGTCTCAGGGCTGAAATTTATTGTCACGTACTGGGGGCATAAGCTCGGAACGAATATTGAACGAGATATCAGGAATGAACTGTATCAACATATCCAAAAATTAAGCTTCGGTTTTTTTGACAATCAGAAAACAGGTAAAATCATCGGTCGCTTGACGAATGACTTGATGGATATCGGGGAAGTGGCTCATCACGGACCGGAAGAAGTGTTCGTGGCAGTGATGACGGTCATCGGGGCACTGGTCATTATGTTGACGATTGACGTTAAGCTTGCGCTCATCACTTTCTGTATCGTGCCGATCATATTCGTGCTGACGATATTCTTCAATCAGAAGATGACGACTTCATTCGAACGGCTGTTCAGCAATGTATCGACATTCAATGAAGTGATTGCAGACAGCATCGGGGGCATCCGCCTCGTCCAGGCATTTACGAACGAACGTCACGAACGCGCTAAATTCGAAATGGCCAATGAAGAATTCCGTGCGACTAAATTGAAGGCATATTCCTACATGTCATGGAATTCGTCTATCGGATATATGGCTCAGAAGCTGACGCTTGTCATCGTGTTAATACTCGGCTGTTATTTTGTCATTCAAGACAGCATGACGTATGGTGGGTTTGTCGCATTTGTCATGATTACCGATCTATTATTCAAACCGCTGCAATCCATCAACTTAATTATTGAACTGTTTCCTAAAGGGATCGCAGGCTTCAAAAATTTCAAAGAGCTCATGTCTACAGCTCCAGATGTTCAAAATGAGAAGGATGCCGTACCGTTCACTGAGGCACCGAATGTGATTGACTATGATCAAGTGACGTTCAAGTATGGGGATAAGATTGTATTGGATCAGTTGTCATTCACTGTGTCACAAGGTGAGAAAATAGCTCTTGTCGGACCGAGCGGCGGTGGAAAAACAACCATCTGTTCAATGCTGCCGAGATTTTATGATCCTGCTTCTGGTGAAATCCGGATTAACGGCCGCAATATTAGCCGTTATACGTTGTCATCCCTCAGACAGCAGATCGGCATTGTCCAGCAGGATGTCTTCATGTTTGCTGCGACCTTAAGAGAAAATATTAAGTACGGCAATATGGAGGCAACGGATGCAGACATCATGGAGGCAGTTGAACATGCACAATTAAAGGAATTTGTTGATGGCCTGCCGCATGGACTGGATACGCTCGTCGGTGAGCGGGGGACCAAGCTGTCAGGCGGTCAGAAACAACGGGTCTCTATTGCACGAATGTTCTTGAAAAACCCACCGATTATTATTCTTGACGAAGCGACAAGTGCACTTGATGTCGAAACAGAAAATAAAATTCAGGCGGCATTCAAAAAACTGTCTGAAGGTCGAACGTCGTTGATTATTGCGCATCGTTTATCGACGATACGTGACGTCGATCGTATTTTATATATCGAGAATGGAACCATCAGTGAATCTGGAAGCCATGATGACTTGATGGCACGAGGCGGTCGCTACTATCAACTCTATATGTCCCAGTTCGAACAGATTGATGGATTTTAATGAAATAGAAGAAACACGATTTAAAAATGTATATTAACATAAAAAATATTATATCTTTACAAAATGAGCTAGTATTATTGAAAATTCCTTTATATAATGAGCACAGAGAAAAATAAAGGAGTTATCGATGATTACGAAGATTATATTGTCCTTTCTGTTACTATCCACCAGTTCTTTGCCCATCAATGAAAAAGTAGCACAATCACCTATTTATGAAAAGGGGATCATGATTGATATTGCCCGTAAATATTATTCGTTATCCACACTTAAAACCATCGTCGATGAAATCAAGAAAAATAAAGGACATTACATCCAACTTCACTTTTCAGATGATCAAAACTACGCGATTGCATCAAATTATTTAAAACAGACGCGCACAAAAACCAACTCGCACTATTTAACTGCAGCTGAATTAAAGGCTTTTATTAAGTACAGCAATGACCGTTCTATTATGGTCATTCCTGATATAGATATGCCGGCCCATTCAACAAGCTGGCTGACGAAAGTGAAACCGAGATTGAAAAAAGGAGAACGTATTACCACTGACTTTGATGCGGGCATTGTCGACTACTTTGACAACAAGTCAGCAGTGAAACATTCAAAAGCGTTACTGTCAGAAGTGATGACGCAGTTCAATCAGTCAAAGTATAACGGCCGTCAGCGCATTGTCATTGGTGGTGATGAAGTGGCAGGTGCACATCAATATCAAAATCAACTCATTGACTATATCAATCAGATCGCCAGACATAGCAAACAATCCGGCTATAAGCCGCAAATATGGAATGATAGTTTAACATCATCTGGACTCAACAAGCTGTATAAGGAAGTATCGATCTTATACTGGGCTCAAAATGGCGGTAAGTCGAGTGGTTCAAACGTCACTGTACAAGATATAACAAACAAAGGATTTAATGTTTATAATTACAATTCAATGTCACTTTATTTCATTCCTTCAATAAAATATAGCAGTGCGTCGATTAAAGAACAGTCGCGATATATTCAGAAGTATTACACACCTTATACGTTCCATCAGAACAACCGTTTTTATGATGCAGTCACAACGACGCGGTCGTCGGGTTCTGCTTTATCGTTCTGGGGTGACAGCGCAAAAGGGATGACTCAAAAGCAGTTACTGGCTCAAGAGCTTCCTTTGATTAAAGTGTTTTTATCGTCAAAGTAATCTCTTTTCCCACAAGACCGGTGACATGAGGAGTATATACCCGTCTGTTCCAAAACTGTCACTTTTTGCATCAATCAATAGTGTAGAGATGTAAGATACGGGTATAGGTAGTTATATCTATTCATAGGAGACGATAATAATGGGCAAAATATTATTAACTGGCGCATCCGGCTATATTGGAGGAAACTTACTCAAAGAACTTAAAAAAGAGCATCACATTGTTGCAGCATCACGTAGTATTAAAAATAAAGAGAACGAAGAGAATGTCGAATGGAAGAAAGTCGATTTGTTCTCACTTAAAGATGTAGAAGACGCCATGGAAGGTATCGATACAGCCATCTACCTCGTCCATTCGATGATGCCGTCTGCTAAACTCACACAGGCGTCATTCATCGATATGGATGCCATTCTTGCTGATAATTTCGGTCGTGCAGCAAAAACCAAAGGAGTTAAGCATATTATCTTTATGAGTGGTATTATGCCGCCGAATGAAGATGAAGATGACTTATCTGATCATTTGAAGAGTCGTAAAGAATGTGAGAAGATCTTAGGATTCTACGGTGTTCCAGTGTCTACTTTGAGAGCAGGATTGATTATCGGGCCGAAAGGGTCATCATTCCCGATTCTTAAAAAATTGACTGAACGACTGCCCGCATTAGTATTACCATCATGGGCCCATAGTCAAACAGCCCCTGTTGCACTTGACGATGTCGTACAAGGGCTGACTAAGCTCGTGGATCGTAGGCCAGACCACAACGAAGTGATTGATATTAGTCATGAAGTGACGACCTACAAAGGAATGTTCAAAGAAACAGCTGAAGTGATGGATAAAAAGCTGCCGATGATGGATCTGCCGATTATTCCGGTCTGGTTATCAAAGCTATGGGTCAGATTAATTGCCGGTGAATCGAAAGAACTGGTTTATCCGCTTCTTGATAGCCTTGTGCATGACATGGTTCCGAGCAAGGAAAACTATGTAGAAGGGATTTCCAATGCGCAGACATCAACAAAAGAAAGTATTCGAAAAGCATTGGACGAAGACCAGGACAGCAAGAAGAATAAGAAGCAATCACAATCCATTGCAGAACAACTGAAGAAGAGTGATGTCAAATCAGTGCAGCGCATTATGATTCCATCGAGCTGGACGATTGAACAAACAGCCAACTACTATGCTAACTGGTTGTCACGTATCGGACACTCATTCATTAATACAGCGATTGAAAATAACAAATTGATGATCAGTCTCCCGATATTTAAAGATCCGATATTGATTCTCGAAAAATCGACGGATCGCTCAGATGACAATCGCGTGCTCTTCTTTATTAGAGGCGGTAAGTTTGCCAAATCAGTAGAAGGTGGACAAGCAAGACTGGAGTTCAGACGGGTACTGGATACCAATGAATGTTTAATTGCAATTCATGAATATGAACCGACATTACCGTGGTTCTTATACACGGTCACACAGGCAAGAATTCATTTGATTGTCATGACATTGTTTGGTTACGAGACAAAACTGCTCGCTAAAACATTGGATTCCAAATATTTGGTCGACCGAACAGAAAAAATCGTCAATCGCCAGTCATAAAATAGCATATCAATAGACCACCGGGAACATCCCGGTGGTCTATTTTTAATGAAGCGGCAAGAGATTATTTTTTATAGTGATCATTGTGTTCTTTTTTCATCTGTTGATAGATGTCATCTGCTCGAATCCGGTCCCAGTATTCTTTGAAGATAACAGCAGACTGCCGCTTGATATCATCATCTTCGTTTGGAAGAACTTTTTTATCTTCGTCGTATTTTCGGCCGGAGCGGTGATGCGCATAACGCATCGCTCGTGTGTATCCCATCTGGATGAATTTTCTAGCCATATCCATACCGACAAAATCTCCGTCTTTTTTGTAGGCTTCGTATAATTCGTAAATTTTAGCGCTGGATTCTTTGGCAATCTCCGGTGTTTTGAAGCGCCAATATGGTAGTATTTCACTTTTGTATGGTTCGACTAGAAGGACGCCCTGCTCTCCGCGGCCGACTTCATATAATTCCGGGTGCTTCCGAAAATCTATCGTTCTGAAATCCTGTTCATAATTAAAAGCCATAACACTCCTCCTCAATAATACGGTTAATTTTCTAAACATTTGTAATATAACAGCATATTTTATATCACTTATGTAACAACTGCGTGACAATGTCTTTTGACTCATCATTGCATGCTATGATGAACTCAACTAAAGAAGAGAGCTGACAACGCCCATTGATTAAAAAACTTCGGAGGATGATTTATAATATGAAGAAAACATTATTAGCATTGACGACAGCAGCTTTATTAACAACTGGAATTGCACTGCCTGCAGAGCAGGCTGATGCAGCAGCTAAAAAGAAAACCGTCAAATATAAAAAATCAACAAACAATGTAGGTGCCGTTGCAAGAAGCATTGCAGCAAACCGTGTCTATCGTTATGGTGCGAACAACAGCTATGCAGTAGATTGTTCAGCATTTGCTCAGCAAGTCATGCGTGCTGTCGGCAAAAATGTACCAAGAACGACACATGCTCAGATGAGAGCAGGTAAACGTGTCTATAGTCCGAAAGCTGGAGATCTAGTATTTTTCAACGGTGGATCACATGTCGGCGTCTATATTGGTAATGGTCAGATGGTGGATGCACTGAATCCTCGTGATGGTGTAAAACAACGTTCTATTTACTATATTTATGGTACAATCACTGGATTTTATAGATATTAATATGAAGCATCCCTTCGCTTAGGCGAAGGGATTTTGCGTAGTCATATAATATTTCAAGATATTGCAGTTAAAAATAGCGATGTAATAATTTAACCATTTAATGTCATTTAAATGGTTAAATTTAGAATATAACTGTTGTCAGCACGGCTTTCAAGAGATAAAAGTGTAAAATGTTCTTTGTTACATCGTACCCCTCATTATTTTCAATGCCATGACAAATCGATAACATCAATCACTATTACTTTTTTGTGTGGTATGATTCATTTTGTCTTAGAGAAACAGATACGACAGCAAATATTATAAAAATTGATACAAAACATATATTGGAGGATTTATTTCTATGAAAAAGACAGTAATCGCCTTAACAACATTAGCAAGCTTATCAGCTCTTGGAGCAAACAACGCTGACGCAGCAGCACACGGTAGAGACGACGCTGCAAGCAATGTCACTTACACTTCTAACGCATCAACTAACAATTACAGCTACAGCTATTCTTATTCTTATGACTATACAACAAACACTACAACAAACTATACATCTAATACGACAGCAGCAAGCTATGCATCTAACACTACAGCAGAAGCAGCAGCTCCAGTAGTACGTACAGTGTCAACTTCAGCTGATGCATCAGTAAGATCATTCAGCCAGGAAACAGTAGCTAAAAAACCAGCTGCATCAACAACAAACGTTAACAACAATGTAGCTGCCCTTGCAAACAGCATGGCTGCATCACGTTCATACGTATACGGTTCTAACAGTGCTTCAGCAGTAGACTGCTCAGCATTTGCTCAACAAGTATTAGCTGCACTTGGTAAATCAGTTCCTCGTACAACTTACGCTCAAATGGCTGCTGGTACACCAGTATCAACTCCACAGCCAGGTGACTTAGTATTCTTCAACGGTGGATCACACGTTGGCGTATACATCGGTAACGGTCAAATGGTTGATGCATTGAATCCAGCTGCAGGCGTTGGACAACGTGCAGTATCATACATCAGCGGATCAGTCACAGGTTACTACAGATACTAATAAGGATAAGGCCGGACAGCAGATGCTGTCCGGTTTTTTTATTGCTGCAGTGCAGTGGCTAATTGTTCGCCGACTTTCTTTGCTGATGGCGGATTCTGTCCAGTGATGACACGACCATCGACACGAACGTGTGATTTCATAGGGCGTTTTGATTTATATTTAGCACCGGATGCAGATAAGGCGTCCTGAGTTAAGTAGGGCATCTGTTTTTTTGTTCCATTCAATCGTTCTTCCATCGTACTGAAACCTGTCACTTTTTTGCCTTCAATGATGCGTCTGCCGCTTGATGGGTCAACGAGATTAACTAAACCTACGACCCCATGGCACACACCTGTGACGTAGCCGCCATTCGCGTAGATGGATTCCGCAAGCTGTTTCAGTTCATTGTTATTCTTGAAATCCCACATCGCTCCGTGACCACCTACATAATAGATGGCAGCGTAGTCGGCTGGGTTGACGTCTGCCGGCTTCAATGTGTCGGCCAGTGCACGCTGCTTGAATGTATCGTTGTGATACCACTTCCAGTCTGTGTCATCAGCAGCTTTTAAACTAGCTGGATCAATCGGGACATAGCCCCCTTTCGGGCTGACATAATCGACTTCATGTCCTGCCTTTGTCACCGCTTCAACAAAGTGGGTCACTTCTCCAAGCCAGACACCGGTTGCACGGTCAGCTGTGTCATATTTTTCAACATTCGTTGAAACTACTAATATTTTAGCCATACGGATCCTCCTCAAAAAAATAAGTTAATTATTATTTACCCAGACTTTTAGAATTTATTCTTAAAATTAAGGTAACGCTATAATGAATATAGTAGAATGAAGAAAACTACTTGAGGTGATCGAGATGTGGAAGTATCAAACTTTTGAACAGTTGTCGACATTAGAACTGTTCAAAATTTACAAATTGCGCGTAGATACATTTGTTGTCGAACAGCAGTGCGCCTATCCTGAAATAGACGACAAAGACCTCCGTGCTGTTCACATATATGACTGGGAAGATGGTGAAGTACTGAGTTATGCCAGATTGATTATGGATGAACCGCTGCACATCGGCAGAGTCATCGTAGCAGAAAGTAGGCGTGGTGCTGGTGCAGGGCGGGCACTGATGAATGAAGTGATGAACTATATCAAGACTCATCATGCACATACGCCAGTCCATTTGCAGGGACAGGCGCACTTACATGATTTTTATGCTTCATTCGGATTCAAAGCAGTATCAGACGTGTATCTTGAAGATATGATTCCACACATCGACATGGAGCGGCCAGCATTTAAAGCATCCAATCAATTTTAAGGGAGATGGCTTAATGATTTATTTCAGTGAATGGCGTGATTATTCGATTGCTTCATCAGACAAAGGTGTCTGTTATCTGGGTAATGCAGCACGCAGTACGGTCATGACGTTATTGACCGAGCATTATGAAGAAGATGTGATGATCGGCCCTATGGCAGATGACAAAAACCATCGTTATCTTATAGATATGGAGAGATATTTTGACGGCAGTCTGCAGACCTTCGACTGGAAGTATGATCTGCGCGGGACTCCATTCCAGCAGCAAGTATGGCAGCAGCTGCTTCAAGTGCCATACGGTGAAACGGTAACTTACGGTGAAATTGCTGAACGTCTCAATAAGAAGTCAGCAGTGCGGGCGGTAGGCGGAGCAATCGGCAGAAATCCAGTGATGATAGCTATCCCCTGCCACCGAGTCATCGGTAAAAACGGCAGACTAACAGGGTTTTCAGGCGGTCTTCATATTAAACGGCAATTGCTTGATATAGAAGGAATCAGTTATGCAGAGTAATAAGGTTGTCACTAAAGAACGTATTTATAGTCTGGATGTTCTTCGGGGGTTTAGTTTATTCGGTATCATCTTGATGAACATCATCGGATTTACACATGATACCTTTCATATGAATCCTTATGTCATGTTTCAGTATGGCTGGAACCGGGTGTTATACAGTCTCGAAGTATTATTTGTACAAAATTCTTTCTATCCGATCTTCGCATTTTTATTTGGCTACGGACTTGCGATGATGCACGACAGTGCAAAAAAGAGAAACAAAAACTTTGTTCCGATTGTCTACCGTCGCCTGATCGCAATGATCATCTTTGGTGTCATTCACGGGATGTTGATCTTCTCCGGTGATATATTGCAGTCCTATGCTATCGTGACGCTGGTCGGGGCCTTGTTCCTGTTTGTTGACCGGCTCTACAGCTTGATTGCTGCATTATTTCTCTGGCTGATGTATGCCGCATTGTACTGGGTACCGACTCTCGCATTTGCACTGCAGCATCCCGACCAGGATTATATGAGCAGTAATCCGAACGCCGCTGCCTATAGCATGAATGTCTTTAACAGCCGTGACTTAAGTCAGATTATTGAGTTGACGCAGGACAATTTCTTCACTTACTTCTTTGTGAGCGATGTGAATTCATTTCTGTTCAGAGCAACGTCGTTACTTCCACTCATCTTACTCGGTATGTTTGCCAAGCGGGTGAATTTATTTCAGCTGATTGTCAGCAATCGCCGACTATCTATTCTGCTTGCTGGGATATTCTTTATATTAGGGCTCGCTATCAAGAGTCTGCCGTTGATGTATTACGGGCGTTACAGCCTTGATGCAGTCGGTATTTATACAGGCGGCATCATTCTCGCTGCCGGTTATATTACGACGATTGTACTGCTCAGTGAAAATGACTCATTTAAGCGCTGGACATTACCGATCAGTAAAGTCGGCAAGATAAGTTTCACGACCTATATCACACAAAGTTTATTGATGTTTGCAATGATTTACGGCTTTCAGCTGTATGGTAAAATGAACCTCATTGAGACGTATACTATCGCCATACTGATTTATTTAGTCAATATATTGTTCGCTTCATTGTATTTGAAGAGATTCAAGCAGGGGCCGCTCGAATACATCTGGCGGAAGATAACATACTTGGAATAATGAATGGGTCGATTGCGATGTAACTAATAGGCATGTTGAGTAGAATGTGTTAAAATAAGAAAGCTATAATAACGAAGGAGGGACATCATGAGAGATGAAATAGAATATTTAATCCTCAGCGGAAATTTCGCTGCCGTAAAAAAGATGATGTCTGAAAGTGATTTTATGGTGTTCGAAGAAGCATTCATCAGTGCTGCTCATGATAGTGAATCAATGATGTTCTATACATTCATCGTCGAAATGATGAAAGATGAAGAATCAGTTGAACTGCATGATTTGGCATTCCTACTGCTCGTCTATCCATTAAGCGAAGTGAGAGGAGCATTTAATGCTGCTTACCACCATGCCAAATGCTCTGTCCGCCTGACAGAGCACAAAGAAGTGAAAAGCTTGCTTCAGCTGCTCTTTCTATATGCGATACCGGACCCGGTTATTTCACATAAGGAAGCATTCAATGTAGCAAAAGAGATATTGAAACTTGATCCTAACAACAAAGTAGCACGTAATATTATGAAAGAGACAGCGAAGAAACTTGATTCAGTCGTTGTTGATTTCAATCATATGAAAAACGCCTGAAGTAGAACTTCAGGCGTTTTAATTTGGAAGACATTAATCTTCCAGCCATACTTCAACTGGTAAAATCACAGGGAACATCCCTCTGTCTTCAGTTGCTTTTACAATTAATGCAGAGGCTTTCGAGAACAACGGCACTGCATACATCTTCTCATCACTTCTTAATTCAGCGAGTACATCGACTGAGTCATCGTCACTATTTGCGAGAATGGTTGCTTCAATGACACCGTCCACCTGTGTGCCGAAATGTGCAAACATGAAATTCAATGTAAATTCAAACACTTGAGGATCTTTGTCGTTCTGTTCAATATCGATACGGTGCATTTTTGTCACTTCTGTAGAGGTCTGTTCAAAGTCTCTGACATGGAGTTCTCTGACAAACATATGAACGACCTGCTTATTAATTTCCATCATTTTTCCCTCCGTTTATGTAGTACGTATTCATTATACCGAAAATTTCTGTATTAAAACGAAAAAAACAGGGTAACCTTATAAAGTCGTTATTTTTTCAGCATTTCAAAACATCCCCATACTTCATGGAGATGTTTCGTTTTGTTTTACAGACATAACATATCATAAGGAGGAGACGATGTGTCAAAAAACACTGAAGCAATTAAAATAGGATCTGC
>CAACWK010000150.1_pt1 | contig 18735 bp, 16 predicted proteins | sample 2275631 | NCBI WGS metagenome assembly CAACWK01 (sample SAMEA5312458, study PRJEB27640) | indoor metagenome | biome: indoor environment; feature: uncontrolled; material: polymer tiles stone | place: Germany | collected 2014-07-07 | reverse complement strand
CAGCAGTTGAAGGAGAAGATACGACTATATATTGTTGATAGTAACATTGAAACAGGTTCTAAATCTGGAGAATTCGATCAAACGAGACATGAAGTCGGTATTATGCGTTATGACAGCAACATTTTGTTGTTTGCCTGCCTCACCGATCACCCAGATCCCATTAAAACACACCAGGCCTTTCATTCATTCGGCCTGGTGCTCAAGGATATTGTTACTGGAAATCAATCACCCGACTCCCTGCAACATAATGCGTCTCGTAATACCCGGAAGTAATCGTCATCTCTTCTATCGCTTTCGGGGTATGCGGCGAGTGGATCATCATGCCGTCCCCTATATAAATGCCTATATGTGTAATCGAATCTATAGATTGATTGCTTGAAAAATAGACTAAATCGCCCGGCAGCAAATCAATTTTATCAACCGGCGTTGTAGCCTCATATTGTTCACCTGCATCCCTAGGGAGCTTATGGCCCATATGACGATACACTTGATAGACCAATCCAGAGCAGTCATAGCCATAGCTGGACATTCCGCCCCACAAATAACCGAGATCCAGGAACTGACGGGCAGCAGCATACAGCGCTTTAAAATTATGCTGTATCTCCGGCCAATAATGCGGTTGAATCACGACATCTGAGGTACGAAGTTCAAGCGTACCATCTGGACTCATCACAGTGACCCAGCCATCTTGTTCATCGATCAACGGCAAAGTTGTATTAAAACTAATGATGATATGCGGTTGCTGATCTTTGTATGTCAATGTCTTCGGTACAATGACGCGAACATACTGACTGTCGTCAGCCACTTCACAGACGTCTGACAGCTGTGCTGCAGGAATATAACCTGGGTAACCGAGTTCATGCTGATCAGACGCCTGGTGAATACAGGCAACTTTCATCCAGCCATCCAGTTCTTCAAGCACTTCAACTTCTTCTCCGTATAGAATCTGAGTGTCAATACTCAAATCTTCACTGAATGCAAGTTTCTCTTCCAGCGTTAATTTGAGCAGCCACTGCTGGATATTCGTTGGATGTGTCAATGCTTGCTCATCTACAGATCTCACCTTGTCAGGTGCTGACCAGATCGTTCCTACTGCTACATTACATACTTTTCTCATCTTTTAACTCCTCCCATAACTTATCATTATCAATTCCGAGCCCATACCTTTTACTGCAGCTCACCTGATTTCCTTCATAATGAATGCCGCCTTTGATAGGCTTTTCTTTCAACATGAGCGGTGCATCAAAATCTATTTGATCTGCTTGTATTGCCATAGCAAAATGCAACGCCGCTGTCACGGAAACATGAGATTCCATCATGCTGCCGACCATACAAGGGACTGAAGCAATATGATAAATTTTCAATGCTTCATATAAGCCGCCTGTCTTCATCAGCTTAATATTCCATTTGTCTGCCGCCCATTGATCGACAAGATTTTTGGCATCATCAATACAGAACAAGCTTTCATCTGCCATGACAGGAATTTTTGTATGCCGTTTGATTTCTGCCATCCCTTTTATATCTCTTTTATGAACCGGCTGCTCAATAACTGTCAATGGAATGTCACGCCGTTCAATGCCAGCACAGAACGTCACAGCATCTTTGACAGACCACCCTTGATTGGCATCAATGCCGAGTTGTATAGAGTCATCTACTGCTTCTCTAAGAGCAGCGATGCGTTCAATATCTTCCTCTACGCGACCACCAAGTTTAATCTTCAGCAGAGTAAATCCTCGTGATTGATAATCGAGGGCATCTTTGACCATTTCGTCCAGCTCGTTCAAGCTGACTGTATAGCTTGTTTCGAAATCTTGATAAGTTCCTCCTAAATATTGATAGAGCGGCTGCTGCTGTTCCTGGGCGAGCAGGTCGTACACCGCCATATCAAGAGCCGCCTTAGCACTTGTATTACCGACGATAGCCTGCTGAATGACCGGCAGCAGTTCTGTTGATAGTTCTCGTCCAATGAGCTGTTGTTCAATAATATGGACTGCCCCGCATATACCAGGAATCGTATCACCTGTGATCGCATGGGTCGGCACCGCTTCTCCCAGTCCAATGGCACCGCTGTCTGTATGTATGAATACATAAAGGCTTTCTACTGCTTCTACAACTCTTAATGCAGTCTTAAATGTTTTTTGGAGTGGTGATCGTTTCAGTTTAATATCAATTGCTGTGATGTTCATGTGCCACCTCTAAATATCTGAATTTTCTTTCTATTATATCAGACATAAAAAAAAGATGCCCTGGAGAGGACATCTGCATATCAAAATATTAGTCTTGGTTTAAAAATAATGGCGGAGGAAGAGGGATTCGAACCCCCGCGAGCCGTTAAGCCCCTGTCGGTTTTCAAGACCGATCCCTTCAGCCGGACTTGGGTATTCCTCCAAATAAGACAATAACAATCTTATAACACAGATTATTTTTTGTCAATGCCTTTTATTTGTTCCAAGACAATTCGTTGAAATCATGAGTCAGCTCATTACTGTGAGACAGCCTTTTTAGCTAATGACGTTATGTAGTCAAAGAATGCATCATGATCGACGTCATAGACCAAGTTAACCGGACGGCCGTTTTCCACTTCATACGTACGCCCTTGCGACGGCCCTTCAGTAACGACGTCTGAATAGACGACTTTGGATTTGACGAGCTCAGGATTACCAAGCGCAGCAGTCGTTAAGACATCCCAGAGGTAATACGTTGAGTTCGTCGCAAAGTGTTTGAGCGGCGGAACCATGGCATAACTCACTCCTAAGAAATCAACCCCTTCAAATGACCGCTCATCAGCCCACATTTGTCGTATGTCTGTTGTTAACGGCACTTGCAGCGTACTTTCAAGGGCGACCATATCGATGTCAATCGGAGAATTGAAAACAACCCCTACAGCTTCCGGGTCCCAAAAAGCATTCCATTCCGCCGTGCCGTCATGCTCCGGCTCGTGGACATTACCTTCAGGGAGATAAGTACCCCCCATCCATACTAAGCGGTCTATTTTATCAACGATCGCGGGTTCTACTTGTATAGCCTTAGCTAAATCCGTCAGTGGACCCGTGAATAAGAGCGTTGTTTTCTCCGATTCTGCCATTACTTGATCAATTAAGTGCTGATAAGCCGGCTGTTCAGCAAGAGGTGCCAGCTGCTGTTTTTCGTTTAGTATCGGCAAAGCATCCATAAAGAACGCATGCATCCGCCAGTCTTTCGGAAATGGATTTTTGCCTCTTTCCTTGGACATTGCTGTATCAACTTGATAATCACCGAACTTTGCAATAATTTTCCGGCTGGCAAATGTCGCAGGTTCTATGTAACAATCAGCATCAATGACACTGACACCCGTCAACTTAACATTATCCATCTGCAGCAGCAAAAATAATGAAATTAAATCATCTACGCCGCCATCATGATTAAAATATACGTGTTTCATTTTGTTCATCCCAACCTTTTCATTGTTATTTTATAACTATCAACTTTACAATTATAATATACTTTTTAATCTTTGACGCTATAGATAGAAACTCTATCCATGAGGAGATGACTGAATGACTATAAAGGATAAAACTATTAAGTTGATCGCCCTTGATTGTGACGGCACATTAATTAGTGACAACCGTGAGATTACCTCGCGCACGAAAGTGGCACTCATCAAAGCACAAGAGCAGGGAATACGAGTAGCGCTTGTTTCAGGCCGGCCGCAATCAGGATTCTGGTATGAAACAGAAGAACTGAACTTAAAGCAGCATCATGGTCTGATCGGTGCTTATAACGGTGGCATGGTCATTGATGTTGAATCAGGAGAAATTAAATATCAAAATCCAATACCTGTTGAACAAGCAAAGGAATTTCTCAATTTAATTCACGATTATGACCTCACCTATATCGTCGACAACGGCACGCACTTGTATTCTAATTCACCTGACAATCAATATGTCATACATGAATACCGTGATCATCGACTGGAACTTGTAAAGACCGAGGAGTTGCGTGAGGAGCTGGACTTCGATCCAGTGAAAATCTTATTGACCGCAGACCCGGAACGTGTGGACGAAATATATGATGAACTCGTTGATATTTGCGGCGACACTCTCGGTCCTATCCGTTCCACCCCGTTTTATCTTGAGATTACAACTAAAGGAGTCAACAAGTCATCTGCACTTGATCATATCTGCAAAGCTGTGAATATTGATAAAGATAATGTCATCGCATTCGGTGATCAGCTGAACGATACAGAGATGATACGCGATGCAGGGATCGGTGTAGCGATGGGCAATGCAGTCGATTCCATCAAAGAAACTGCTGATATCGTGACGAGTGATAATAACAGTGACGGCATTGCAGAAGTGATTGAACAGCTGCTTAAATGAAAAGATATCCTATAAGATGAACCGTCCCAGTTTTATAATAAAATAAAACACTTTTGCTGATAGAATCAGGGCACCTGTTTCCAATATTAATAAGGAAATAGGCGCCCTGATTAAATTATTATGCTGTCTCATCCATAGAATTTTTAATACTATACATCACTACTGCCCTATGACTCCAATCTCCATTGAAGTAACATAATTATTCTCATTGAACGATACTAAGTAATGTGCTTTATTCGTTTTATACAAAATATAACCGCCGCCAGTCATATTTTCATGCATATCTTCTATATGGTTTGCTTGATGTGCCTTCATGAATGCTGATTTTTTTACTGTTCCCGGTTTAAACATCATTTTAATATTCCCGAGTCGCCCTTTTTCATCTGTCAGAAATTCAGTATCATATTTTTTAGTCAATATGCCGGTGACTCCTACAGCTGCTTTTGGATTAATTTTATGACCGTTAATTTTTACGTTATCGTATTTCAATGCTTTAACAAAATACTTGTCTAATATAAAGCTGCCATTGTAATATGTGTAGCCATTGTAATAATAATAAGGCTTTTGAACTGCTGATGTTTTCGCTGATACTTCATTCGTATCAACTACCATTGTTCCTAATAACAATGATGATGCGATAGTTCCTGCACTAATTAGTTTTGTAACATAATTCATTCCAATCACCCCAAAAATTTTTTAGCGTGTGGCGTAAGTTACATATCATACGTCTATCGTATATTACTTAAATTACTATTTCAAATGATAATGATCTAAATTTTTATTCACTTACTCTTAATACAAAAAATCCTGCCGCTCAGAGTGAGCGTGCAGGATTTAGTTGCTGTAGCGGCCATTATACGGATTGTTGGCACGATGATCTATGATGAACGTAATAATGATAAATAATAATCCTAATGCTATAAATACAAATGAGCCGAACACTGACGTTTCATACAACGCAAACCCAGCGATAATTTCAATCAGACCAAGCACAAATACAAATAACTTTTTGTACATTGCGTTCATCTCTTTCACCTCTTCTAGAAAATTCTATACGCCTATCATACAACAAAACGAACGATAAATAAGGTTAAGAGATTGCACAATTTTGTGACATGTCGGATCAGATGTGTGGCTGTTCGTTGTAGAGATTTTCTAAAAACAATGAGCATGCTCCTAACGCCGCACTGTTATTTTTAAAAGAAGATACTTCAACTGCAGTCGCCCCAACAGTTTTTACAATCACACTTTTTTTAATGATTTTATTGGTATGCGGGAGAAAGTGTTTATGCGCATTTGTAACACCACCCGATAAAATAATTTTATCCGGATTAACTAAGTGAATGAGATTAATCAGCCCGTAACCAAGAGCAGTTCCTAAATCTCTGTAAATTTTCAAAGCGTGTTCATCGCCTGCATTAGCTAATTCGTTAACACGCTTTGCTGTTTCATTTGGTTTAATTAATTTTTGTTTTCTTGCTACTTTCTCTATTGCTGAACCTGAGATAATGGTTTCGATACAACCATGATTACCACAATCGCACTTTCTTCCATTTTCGTAATTGATTACTGTATGTCCGAATTCCCCGGCAATATCATTATTTCCTCGGAAAAGTTGACCATCAATCATCATACCTGCACCGACTCCATAACCAATATTTACAAGGATTAAATTATCATGTTTAGATTCACCATTAAACCATGATTCCGCAAGTACCATGGCTCTCACATCATTTTCAACTTTAACCTCAAAATCATATTCTTTTTCAATGATTTCTTTGAGGGGTATATTTTTCAAGTTCAGTCCCGGAGCAAATAAAGCGATCCCATCTTCTGAATCCACAATACCGTTCATAGCAATCCCGAGTCCCAAAATTTCTTTATTTCCGTTCTTAGTAAAGCGAATCAAATCATTGATGACTTCTTTTATTTTATCAATAAACTCTTGTTCGTTAGGTTTTTTTATTTGTATTTCTTTTTCATATAGTATATTTCCATTTAAATTACATATGATTCCATTTAATTTTCTTGAAGAAACATCCACACCAAAAATATAGTAAGCATTATCATTAATTGCAAGAAGTTTAGGTTTTCTACCACCTTGGGATTCACCTAATACTTCTTTTTCCAGAACGATCTTTTCTTCAATAAGTTCTTTAACAATGCTACTGACAGTTGGTGGCGTCAAAAGAGTATCTTTAGCTATCTGCGCACGTGAGGTTGTTTGATTTTGACGTATATTATTTAGCACTAATGTTTTGTTTGTATATTTCATTTGTTTAAATGTTCCACGTCTCATCATACAATACCTCTTAAGTTAAATTTTTTGGAAACTATACGTTGTTACAGCGCTAAAAGTTTCGCCTTTTTTCAATATGATATTTCCAAAATTATCATGGTTAATAGCATCTGGAATATTTTGAGTTTCTAACGTAACACCACAGTATTGCTTTAATTGTACACCATCAGATGATAAATAATCCATCATATTAGATGTATAAATGACTACTGAGGGTTGATCTGTATACACTACTACTTTTCTACCTTTTTCCTCTACCTTTAATTCAATAGCTGCTTTATCTAATTTTCCATTCAATAAGAAAGGATGATCATAACCATCAACTAACTGGTTATCATCATCTTGATGCACAATTCCATCTTTCAAAAGTTTAAATTGGCTAAAATCGAAATTTTCAGTGTGCTTTACTTCTCCAGTAGGAATTAACTCTTTATTTATTTCTATAAAATACTGATTATTCAGCTTCAATTCATGATTAAGAATACTTTCATTATAATTACCGTTCAAATTAAAATAAACATGATTTGTAGGGTTAAATATAGTATCATTATCCGTTTCTGCTTCATAGCGTATTGTCCATTGATTATCTTTTTCAATTGTATGAATGACTTTAATATTCATATTGCCTGGATAACCATCCTCAATCGATGATTGAAAAGTAGTAAAAATCAATGAAACCTTATCTCTCTCTTCTTTTATTTCACAGTCCCATATTTTGCTATCCAATCCCGCTCGGCCACCATGCAGATGGTTATTTCTATCATTACATTCAAGTTGAAACATTTCACCATTCAAAGTAAACATTCCTCTATTAATCCGACCTGCTACCCGACCGACCGTTGCACCGAAATAACCACCACTATTTATATAGTCGTCCACTGTATTTAAAGATAATATTATATTCTCCAATTGATTATGATTATTTAACATCATAACTTTATGGATACGTGCCCCAAAGTTGATAAAACTAAAGAACATATTTTCCGTTTCAATAATATATTCATATACATTCTGATCATTAATATGATCAAAAAGCACCTTTTCAACTTTCATGTTATAACCTCCTATCTTATAGCAAGTTCTGTTTCTTTATCAAAAAAGTGAAGTTTATTTAAATCTAAAGCAAGATCAATCATCTCTCCCACCTTATAATCAAAACGTGAATCTAATTTAGCAATAACTTGATTGCCATTGACCTCTGTAAATAAAATAGATTCAGATCCAAGGAGTTCAACAACTTCAGTTTTTGCAGTGATAACACTATCTGGAGATGACTGAAGAAATAGAGGTTCATCATGTAAATCTTCAGGCCGAATGCCAATGACGATATTTTTTCCATTATAAGCTGCTAGTTTCTTCATCTTCCCTTCAGGAATTGTTATAACAGAATTTCCAACCTTCACTTTCCCGTTATCTAAATAAGCATCAATAAAATTCATTGCAGGACTTCCAATAAAACCACCGACAAAAATATTAACAGGATAATCATATACTTCCTTAGGTGCTCCTATTTGTTGAATCACTCCATTTTTCATTACTACAATTCGAGAAGCCATAGTCATTGCTTCTGTCTGATCATGAGTGACATAAATTGTAGTTACTCCTAAACGATTATGCAGTTTAGAAATTTCAGATCTCATCTGGACTCGTAATTTAGCATCTAAATTGGACAGTGGTTCATCCATTAAAAAAACTTTAGGTTTTCTTACAATGGCTCTTCCTAAAGCTACTCTCTGCCTTTGACCGCCAGACATTGCTTTTGGTTTTTTATTCAATAAATCTTTAATTCCTAGTATGTCTGCCGCTTCATTGACGCGTTCTTTAATCTCATTTTTATTCACTTTCTTCAGCTTTAATCCGAACGCCATATTTTCATAAACAGTCATATGAGGATATAATGCATAGTTTTGAAATACCATTGCAATATCCCGATTTTTCGGCGTCACATCATTAACTACGTTATTATCTATCGCTATAGTCCCTTTTGATATGTCTTCTAAACCAGCGAGCATTCTCAAAGTAGTGGATTTTCCACAGCCGGACGGTCCTACAAAAACAATAAATTCTTTATCTTCTACGGTTAAATTAAAATCTTTGACTGCCTCATAACCATCTTCATAAACTTTGTAAACATTCTCAAAATTAATACTTGCCATCTTAGTCACCTCTATATTATTGGTTTCTTGCTTTCATACTCATTTAACGATATACTTAATTAAATTAATTAATTAAGTATACTATATCATTATCCCTTCTTAATTACAAAACTAATCTTATTAAATGGAGGTAACAATTAATGGCCATTAACATTCAGATTTTAACTGAGAAATTTACAAATTTATTTAATGCGCCCCCCCAATCTTTTTATTTTTCTCCTGGTAGAATCAACTTGATCGGTGAACACCTAGACTATAACAACGGACATGTTTTCCCTGCTGCTATATCTGCCGGTACTTTCGCAACTGTCTCAAAGAGAGATGACAATGAATTCCACCTTTTTTCTGTCAACTTCAAAGAAGATGGCGTGTTTATTATTAATTTAGATCAACTCGATTATCAAGCTGTTGATAAGTGGGCTAACTATCCTAAAGGAGTCCTTAAATATATTACTGAAACATCTCATTCTATTACTCACGGATTGAATATTTGTTATTACGGCGACATTCCGAATGGTGCTGGATTGTCGTCTTCCGCTTCCATCGAACTGCTTACTACTTTTCTGTTGAATGATATATATCATTTGAACTTATCAACAATCGAGCAGATTAAAATAGGGAAAAAAGTTGAAAATGATTATATCGGTCTAAACAGCGGAATCATGGATCAATTTGCCATTGGTATGGGGAAAAAAGATCATGCCCTCTTACTTAACTGTGAAGATTTATCTTACAGCTATGCTCCTTTCAAGCTAAACAATCATACGCTGATAGTAATCAATAGCAATAAACGACGAGAACTCGCAGATTCTAAATATAACGAAAGAAGAACTGAATGCGAATCAGCTTTAAAACAACTACAAAAAAAACTTGCAATAGAAGATTTATGCGATTTATCTCCTGAACAGTTTGAAGAAAATATCCATCTTATCGATGATAGTAAATTAGTTAAACGAGCCCGCCATGTTGTCTATGAAAATAATAGAACTTTACAGTCGTTTGAAGCACTGAGAAACAACGACTTAAAAACATTTGGAAGATTAATGAATGAATCTCACCAGTCGTTAAAGGATCATTATGAAGTAACTGGACATGAGCTTGACACTATTTACAATATTTCTTCGTCATTACCGTACGTACTGGGAAGCAGGATGACAGGTGCAGGTTTTGGAGGATGTGCTATAGCATTAGTTGAAAATGAATCGACCGAATTATATAAGCAGACTTTAATTAATAGCTACTCTGAAGAAATAGGATATGAGCCGGACGTCTATGAATTTTCTATAAGTGATGGACCTAGAAAACTAGAAGGAGCTGAGATAAAATGAAAGTATTAGTACTTGGTGGTGCGGGGTATATCGGTTCTCATGCTGTACACCAATTAATTGAGCAAGGGTATGATGTAGTTGTTGTCGACAACTTAGTAACAGGCCATAGAAAAGCAGTGCATCAGAATGCAAAGTTTTATGAAGGAGATATGCGGGATAAAGCTTTTTTGGATAACGTTTTTGAGCAGGAAGATATTGAAGCAGTCATTCACTTCGCGGCTTTTTCATTAGTCGGAGAATCTGTTAAAGCACCAATGAAATACTTCAACAACAATGTTTATGGCGCTCAAGTTCTGCTGGAAGTGATGAATGATCATCATGTTAAATATATCGTCTTCAGCTCAACTGCTGCCACATACGGAGAACCAGATGTTGTACCTATTACAGAAGATATGTCAGCAAATCCCACAAATCCGTATGGTGAATCCAAACTCATGATGGAAAAAATGATGCAGTGGAACAGTCGGGCGAACGATTTCAACTATGTGGCCCTGCGTTACTTTAATGTGGCTGGAGCAAAAGAAAGCGGAGAAATCGGTGAAGACCATTCACCAGAAACTCATCTTATCCCTATTGTTATTGAGGCCGCATTAGGACAAAGACCTTTTGTAACTATATTCGGTGATGATTACAACACTGAAGACGGCACTTGCATTAGAGATTATATTCATGTAGAAGACCTGATTGATGCGCATATTCTTGCACTGAAATACTTAACCGATGGTGGTAAAAGTGATGTTTTTAACCTCGGTAGCAGTACTGGATTCTCAGTCAGACAAATTGTAGATACCGTCGAGTCAGTTACCGGCAAAAAAATTCAGCAGCAAATCGGTGACCGCCGTGCAGGCGACCCTGCAACTTTAGTCGCCAGCGCTGAAAAAGCAAAGCATGTACTTAAGTGGAATCCTACTCGTACACATATCAACAAAATTATTACAGATGCATGGAACTGGCATTCCAATAACCTTAAAGGATGGGATGACAAATGAAGTTAGAATCATTAATCAATACTTTAATCGAGCGGGTAGAAGAACAGCATATTATTAATGTTAGAGATAAAATATATTTTAAGAATAGAATAGCGAGTCTTTGTCATATAGAGCCAACTGATCATTTGCTGACAGACAACAACTATGATAGTATCCCTGAAATTCTTAATGCCATTACAGTTATTCTTGCCGACCAGGGAGTCATTGAGAACTTACTGGATACAAAGGAAATCAAATCAGCTGAAATTATGGATGTTTTTATAGATGCACCGTCCATCATTGAACAGAAATTTTACACAAGAGCTGAACAAAATCCAGAAGAAGCCACCCAATATTTTTATCATTTAAGCAAGGTCAGCAACTATATACAAACTGAACGTATCGCCAAAAATGTTCACTACTTAAGTGATACAAAATATGGTGAATTGGACATCACGATTAATTTATCAAAACCTGAAAAAGATCCAGAGGAAATTAAACGCTTGAAATCACTCAGTTTAACTACGCAGGAGACATCCTATCCAAAGTGTATGCTTTGTATTGAAAATGAAGGATACCAAGGTCGACTTAATTATCCTGCGCGTGCCAATCATCGAATGATTAATATCAAGCTAAACGATGAAGATTGGTTTTTCCAGTACTCTCCTTATTCATACTATAATGAACATGCGATTGTACTTTCTAAACATCATACTCCTATGCAGATTAACCGGGAAACATTTGTCCGCTTAATTGAATTTGTGGAGAAATTTCCTCATTATTTTATTGGCTCTAATGCGGATCTTCCTATTGTAGGAGGTTCTATGTTAACTCACGACCATTATCAAGCAGGAAATTATACATTTGCTATGGCTAAAGCACAACATCTTTACGAATTTAATATCCCGCGCTTCAGTCATACTCAATTTTCTATTCTTAATTGGCCGATGTCAGTGATTAGATTGTCAGGTCAGGACAAGTCTGAATTAATTAGTGCCGCTTCTCATATACTTACAGAGTGGAGAAACTATTCAGATCAAGAGAATGAAATTATTTCTCACACAGGAGAAGAGCCGCATAATACTATTACACCTATCGCTCGTGTTAACAATGACTCATTTGAATTAGATTTAGTACTTCGTAACAACAGAACTAACGACGAGCATCCATCAGGGATTTTTCATCCACATGATGAGCATCATCATATTAAAAGAGAAAATATAGGCCTTATCGAAGTCATGGGACTTGCAGTTCTCCCACCACGTTTGAAAGACGATATCGAAGAAATTAAAAATTATCTTGCTGGTAATGTCGAATCCTTCAATGAAATTCATAATGACTGGGTGCAGACACTGAAAAAAGGACTTCCCGCTGATAAAGCACTCATCAATAATTATGTAGATACTGCGCTAGGCAATAAGTTTGCTTTAATACTTGAAGATGCAGGCGTATTTAAATCTATTGAACCATTCAAGAAATTTATAGCTCAAATAGAAAAAAGTTCAGATGAATGATTGTAAGTAAAATAAAGAAACACGATATGTCTATTATAACAACTCGTTGTTGTTCGTAGACAATCGTGTTTCTTTTTCGTCAAAATATGGATGTATTTCAAACGCTGTTAAATATGATTGACAATGCTGTCGTTGATCTCTTTAATGACAGCTATATCGCATTTCTTTTTCCGGTCGTATGTGAGTAACCCGTTGATTTCCTGCTCTACATCAGTCAACTGTGTATAACAGAAGCCGTGGATAAGAGGAGCGTCTCCTATCGCTTTAGTGACTGCTCTATATGCTGCAATTAACTCTTCATCAGATTTAACCGATGAATAACCCCAGCCTTTATCCTCAATAGCATAAGCAATGCCACCATATTCAGTAATCATAATTGGTTCGCCGTCATAGTTGAATCCTTGGGCATATATTTCTCGATTGGCAGGTTTAATTGATAATGTTGAATTTAAGTCGCTATAATTTTTCATTATTTGCTCAGCACTGGAATAATTGTGTATACCGCAAATATCCGACTTTGTATGTTCCCAGCCATCATTAGAAAACACGACACGTGTAGTATCCAATGATTTCGTTAAATAGTACATGGCTAGAGAATGAGCCTGCTGTTGTTTGTCATGATTCACTCTGCTGATACCCCAGCTTTCGTTAAGAGGCATCCACGCAACTATTGAAGGATGGTTGTAGTCTCTGTTTATTACTTCAATCCATTCATTTGTAAGGCGTTCAACTGATTTTTCACTGAATTCTGAAGCGCCTGCCATTTCTCCCCAAACAAGAAAACCTAATTTGTCAGCCCAGTAATGGTACCTTGGATCTTCTACTTTTTGATGCTTTCTTGCACCATTAAAACCTAACTCTTTTGCAAGAATAATATCGTTTTTTAAATCTTCATCTGATGGTGCTGTTAATAAGCCATCTGGAAAATATCCTTGATCTAATACTAATTTCTGATAGTAATCTTTATTGTTTAATTGAAATCTACCATTATGAGTGCCAACTTTTCTCATGCCGAAATAACTTTCAACTTGATCTACAACTTCCCCTTCTAAAGTAAGAGAAAGTGTCACATCAAATAAATTAGGGTTTTCCGGCGTCCAGTACCAGCCATCATTATGAATGTTGCTGCGATCACAAAAATGACCTCTTATATTGAAAGAACGTTTAAAGTAAGTTTCATTCAGCTGCATGATATCGTTTACCAGCACTTGCTTATTAAATGATATTTTAACGTTGAGCAGTAAATCTTTATGTTGTTCAGAAGTATTAAGTTCTAATTGTATGTTTCCACTGTCAATATCAGCCGTCCATCTTATTTCTTCTATATGACAAACATGAACTTCTTCCAGCCAGACTGTCTGCCAAATTCCTGTAGTACGCGTATAGAAGATGGAAGCAGATTCTTCATGCCAGTACTGCTTGCCTCTAGGGATTGTTTCATCTGTAGAAGGATCAAATGCTCTGACAATAAGTTCATTACTGCCACTCTGCAAATTATTTGTAATATCCACAGAGAAAGAACTGTTGCCACCAATGTGCTCCTTAACAAGCTGACCGTTAACAAAAATATGAGAATGGTAATCTACTGCCCCGAAATGAAGAATCCATCTGTTCTGTTTTTCTATATTAATATCAAAATTTCTGCGATACCAAACAACATCATGAAATGATGTATCATGAATACCACTCAGTTTAGTTTGAAATGCAAATGGCACATTAATAGTTCTGTCCGTTGGAAATGTTGCATTCCATTTTTCTTGTAACCCTATATTCTTATCATCGAAAGTAAAATCCCATTTCCCATTCAAATTTGTCCAGTTTTCCCTTACAAATTGAGGTCGTGGATATTCTGTCCGCATCATAACTAAAAATTCCTCCTACTTAATGCCTGATTGAGTAACACCTTTAATCAATTGTTTCTGTCCAATAATAAATACGATGACAATTGGAATAGTTGCGATTGTTGTCAACGCCATGAGCTTACCATACGAAGAAACAAAACTACCTTGTGACATAATAGCGATACCTGTTGTTAAAGTTCTCATTTCTGGTGAACTTGTAGATACAAGCGGCCACAAAAAGTCATTGTAAATTCCCATAAAAGTAAAGATGGCAAGTGTCGCTAATAATGGCCGGGCACTTGGTAGAGCAATTTTCGTAAATATCTGCCATTTATTTGCCCCATCAATACGTGCCGCTTCTTCTAATTCAGTCGGAAAGCTTCTAAAATATTGGTACAGTAAAAATACGCCAAAGGCATTAGCTGAATACGGAAGAATTAATGGTGCAAAAGTGTTTAACAATCCAGCATTATTAAACTGCATATACATTGGGAGGAAAGTAATAACCCATGGAATCATTAATGTACTAATGATCAATGGTATTAGTATTTTTTTCATCGGTACGTCTAAACGTGCTAATGCATAAGCAGCCATTGAATCAATAACTACAACAATAATCGTGCCAACAACACCTGCAAAAATAGAATTGAACATCCATCTTAATACAGGTGAATCTGAGTTCATAGAGTCAAAGAAATATTGAAAGTTTTCAACCGTTATCTCTTTTGGAATTAAGCTCACTGTACCTATTGCTTCAAAGTCATTTTTAAATGCAGTGGAAATCATCCAAACTAAAGGAGTGAGAAAGAATAGTGCAACGATAGATGCAATTAATATTAAAATCGAATTTTTTAATAAGCGTGTTCTTCTCATGATGTTTTCTCCTTTCTATTTAAGAAGATAAATTGGAATATAGAAATAACAATAATAATTAACGTCATTATAACGGCCATTGCTGAAGCGGATCCAATTTGTCTTAAAGTAAATGCTTCTTTAACAATTCCCATTAATAAAACTTCAGTCGAATCGCCGGGACCGCCTCTAGTCATTAAATAAGGTTGTCCATAAATATTAAAAGAAGCAATGGTTGAAGTAACAAGAACGAACAACAGAACAGGTTTAATGGTTGGCAAAGTAATAAATCTAAATTTTGTGACTGAATTCGCCCCATCTATATCTGCAGCTTCGTACATTTCTTCTGAAACTTCATTTAATGCATTTATGAAGATAATCATATTAAATCCAATAGTCCACCATAATGTAGCTAAAACTATTGAAAACCATGCTAAGTTTGTTTCTGTAAGCCACGGTATTGGTCCCATGCCAAATTTGGCTAATGTCTGGTTAATTAATCCAGAGTTTGTATCTAACATCCATAACCATAAAACTGCAACTATTGAAACAGAAATAGAATATGGAATAAAATAAATTGTTCTAAAAAATCCTCTTAATCTCTGCGGTAAGCTATTTAATAGCAATGCTAATGCAAGACCCAAGGCTACTAATAGCGGCACACTAAAAACTACAAATTTCAGTGTATTAAGAAGACCGCGGACAAATAAATCGTGTTCAGAAGTACCTGGTTTTAAAATTTCAAAATAGTTTTTGAAGCCAACAAATTTGTGGTTCGGAGAAATCAAATTCCAATCGTGCAAACTAATCCACAGACCATAAACTAATGGAATAATTAAAAATAATAGAAACATCACTAAGTAAGGAATAACAAACAATAACGATGTAATGGATCCTTTATTACGTTTCAACGTATAACACCTGCCTTATAATAATCAAGAGGTAAGTCAAAAGACATACCTCTTTATAATTTTTATTTAATTTCTTTTTGTGATTTCTCAGCTGCATCTTTTAGTGCTTCTTCAACTGATTTTTTATTTAATAATGCTTCATTCACACCTTTGTATAGTGGATCAGATACAGGACCCCAGTTTGATACGTTCGGTGAAAATTTTGCTTTATCAAATGATTTTGCCACTTCCGGCTGTTGTTTCATCTTCTTGAAGTCATCACTCTCGTAAACTGCTTTAGCTGCTGGAGCTTGACCTGATTTAGCCCATTCCATACCATTTTCACCGACATAAGCGATAAAGTTTTCGATTGCGTCTTTGACTTTATCATCTTTAACTGAAGTTGGAATAACGAAATTATGTGAGTTAGCGTAAACAGCTTCTGTATCACCAAATTGCGGGACAGGTGCAACACCATAATCAATTCCCGATTCTTCAAATTGGTTCATCATCCAAGGTCCATTCATTGTCATTGCGTTTTTACCTTGAAGGAATAATGTTAACTCACCATCTTGTTGGACGTTTTTAGGAGATACTTTATCTTTGAAAATTAAGTCATGTTCGAACTGTAAAGCGTCAATTGCTGCTTTTGAAGTATAATCTACTTTGTCATTCTCAATTAATTTTCCACCATTTTGATATACAAGTGTTGGGAAGATAAATTGTTGCGGCCACAATGTTGGTACAACATAACCGTATTGCCCTTTATCATTTGTTAATTTTTTAGCATAATCAACAAATTCCTCACCAGTTTGTGGTGCTTTATCTGGGTCAAGACCAGCTTTTTTGAATAATTCTTTGTTCCAGTACAACATTAATGGGTGAATATCTAAAGGAACACCGTATAATTTACCGTCTACTTCAGTACCATTCCATGCATTTTTGTGATAATCATCTTTTTTGATTTTATCTCCTATAAATGAATCAAGCGATTGAATTACATCTTTTTCAGCGTATGTTCTAATTTGATCACCATGCATAATCATTACATCAGGAGCGTCTTTCTTACCATTTAATGCTAAGTCAACTGTTTTGTAGTAATCATTTTGTGGAACAATCTGTAGTTTTACATTAAAATCTTTTTGTGACTTGTTATAATCTTCAACAATCTGTTTCATATTTGGACCATCAGGACCTGAAAATGGTGCCCAGAAAGTAACATCTTTCCCACCATTAGATTTTGAGGACCCACCATCGTTATTTCCACCACAAGCCGCCAAAATTACCGAAAGCATAAGAACTAAAATAGACACAATCTTTGCGTTTTTCATAGCTTAATTTCCTCCCATTCCCTCTAATTACTTTATTAATTAATTTAATTAAGTTAACTTACTAATAATTTATACTTTTTGATTAGATAAGTCAAGATAAAATTGTAAACGTATTCATAATGATATATTAAAAAACACACTGACTTAAAGTGTGTTCTATATTATTGTCGATCAATAATCGATAATATATTTTTGTACTAAAATTACTAATAATCCCTCATGTCGGATCAGATGTCCGCTCGACCAAAATAAGCAAGTATTTGCGCTTCAGTCGCTGTCTGCCCTCGACCAAGTGTCATCAAGTGACCTGCTTCAGCAATACTTTCGAGATTCTTCTGACCCGTCAGTTCATTATAGATGAACTGCGCACTGTCAGCGTAACTGATGTCATCGCGTTCACCGTACATGACCAGCACAGGTGTTTTGATGTCGTGCAGATGGTCCATAACGTGCTGAACCATCATAGTGAATTTAGTTGTTCCTTGATAATAATCGTTAACATACTTGAGTTGTCTCATATGTTCTTCGTCCGACATACCCAGCATCTGATTAAGACGCATACCATATTGTTGAAGACGGTCGCTCACCCCTGCTTCATCCTTGTATCGAGGGACAGACATCACAATGCTACGCTCAATATCCGTATACGTCTCAAGCAGTTTCAGTGTGAATAATCCGCCCAATGAGATACCTACAGCACTGATAGTCGTATAACCTTCCTGCTTCAAAAAATCATAACTATCAACCACCTGCTGCCACCAATCATCCGTATCATATTCCACAAAATCTTTAAGGATCAATCCATGACCGGAATATGACGGGGCATAAGCGGTAAAGCCCGCTTCATTAAGTCGTTTTGCGAGATCTTTGACATCTCTGACTGTCCCTGTAAAAGAATGCAGCAGCAGAATCGCATGACTGCCTCCTTTCAAATAAACAGCACTCGGGTTTTTTAATTTAATCATCATCATCAACTCCTATTCTGTTAATTATAGCAAAAGCAATAAAACGTAATTATTACTATTTACAAACAGAGAGATTTACGTTATTGTATAAAACGTAATTAATACGATTTAAAAAGGAGTAATCATATGCGTGTCACCATTACATTAGCATGTACTGAATCAGGGGATAGAAATTATATCACTACGAAAAGTAAGCGGACTACCCCCGAAAGAATAGAACTTAAGAAGTATTG
>CAACWK010000099.1_pt1 | contig 19533 bp, 15 predicted proteins | sample 2275631 | NCBI WGS metagenome assembly CAACWK01 (sample SAMEA5312458, study PRJEB27640) | indoor metagenome | biome: indoor environment; feature: uncontrolled; material: polymer tiles stone | place: Germany | collected 2014-07-07 | reverse complement strand
GCGTCTCCCGCGAATATTCTGGCCGCTATTTTCGTTTGGCAGGGCTCCCGCGAATATTCTGACCGCTATTTTCGTTTGGGGTCTCCCGCGAATATTCTGACCGCTATTTTCGTTTGGCGCGTCTCCCGCGAATATTCTGGCCGTTATGTTCGTTTGGCGCGTCCCCCGCGAATATTCTGACCGCTATTTTCGTTTGGCGCGTCTCCCGCGAATATCCACGCTGCTATGTTCGCCGGAGAACAATCCCGCAGTTAATCCGGTCGTCAGGCATATTCGTTTCTCTACCTATTCCCTGGATGCTAAACTGTCCTATATAACTAGGAGAAAGAAGGTTTATCAATGAACAATACAAAGATTCCAGTATCTGTACTGGACCTTGCTATATTAAGACAGGGAGAAACGAATCGTCAGGCCATCCAGAATGTTGTCAACTTGGCTCAGACTGTCGAAGAGCTCGGCTATAACCGGTTCTGGATTGCGGAACATCATAATACGCCGAACTTAGCGAGTTCAGCGACAGTTGTCCTCATCAATCATGTACTTGCTCATACGAAGCGTATTCAAGTAGGTGCAGGTGGTATCATGCTGCCGAACCATACACCGCTCATCGTTGCTGAACAGTTCGGCACGCTTGAAACCATCTATCCGAATCGTCTGAACCTAGGGCTCGGCCGGGCGCCTGGCACTGATATGATGACTGCAAGCGCCCTCAGAAGAAATCAGCATGAATCTGTCTATACATTTCCGGATGATGTCAAGGCGCTTCTTGACTATTTCGGGCCGGAACATAAGCAGGGCTATGTAAAAGCATATCCGGGTGTGGACACCAATGTGCCATTATATATTCTCGGTTCATCCACTGATTCTGCTCACCTTGCGGCACGTCTCGGACTTCCTTATGTGTTTGCTGCTCACTTCGCACCGGAGCAGATGAAAGAAGCGATTGCCATCTACAGAAATCTCTTCACACCTTCTGAGTATCTGGATAAGCCCTATGTGATCATCGGCATGAATGTCATTGCTGCTGAAACTGATGAAGAAGCGGAATTCCTGGCGACAAGTACGCATATGATGTTTTTAAGCATTGTCAGAAATTCAAGACAGCCGCTGCAGCCGCCGACCCATGACATTGATGCCATCTGGAGCCCGCAGGAGAAAATGATGGCAACATCACGCACAGCGGCTTCACTCATCGGCTCCAAAGAAACAATTTCAAAACAACTGGAAGACTTCCAGAATCAATATCATGCAGATGAAATTATAGCAGTGTCCTATATTTATGACCTTGACAAGCAGCGCCGCAGCTATGAAATATTAAAAGAAGTCACATCATAAAAAGCAGCTCTCACTCGAGAGCTGCTTTTTAAATATAGAACATATAGCCTTCAATGATATCTTCATCTTTGTAATCCATTAAATCTTCAAGTGTCGTTTCGTCCAGTACTTGTTTGACAGCATCACGTATATTCATCCAGAGTTGTTTTTGCGCCGGTGGTTCATCTTCAATACCTTCGACTGGTATAATAGGACCTTCCAGCAGCCGGATGATGTCACCTGCTGTAATGTCTCCTGGCGCTTTCATCAGTTGATAACCGCCCTTTGCGCCGCGGACACTTCGGATAAGTCCGGCATTTCTTAACGGCCCTACTAACTGCTCCAAGTATAGATCACTCAAACTATTCTCCTCAGCAATTGTCTTCAAAGACACAGTTCCCTGTCCGTAACGTTTTGCCAGGCTGATCATTAATGTAAGACCATAACGGCCTTTAGTTGATATTTTCATCCAGACGTCTCCTTTTTGTTAAATCAATTTTATCACATTTGTCGCGAAAATAAGGTAAACTTTAATAAAAAAGGAGGATGATGATGGAACCTTTAGCTTATAGAATGCGACCGACGACGATTGATCAAGTCATCGGTCAGCAGCACTTAGTGGGTCCCGGTGGAATCATCAGAAGAATGGTTGATGCAAGACGGTTGTCCTCGATGATTTTGTACGGCCCGCCCGGTACCGGTAAAACAAGTATTGCTCGTGCAATCGCCGGATCGACAGCGGTAAAATTCAGACAACTGAATGCTGTCACTGATACAAAAAAAGATTTGCAGATAGTCGCTGAAGAAGCAAAGATGTCCGGCCAGGTCATTCTATTGCTGGATGAAATTCACCGTCTCGACAAAGCGAAACAGGATTTCCTGCTGCCGCATCTTGAAAACGGCCGGATCATCTTAATTGGTGCGACGACGTCCAATCCATATCATGCCATTAATCCTGCCATCCGCTCACGGGCACAAATATTTGAACTTCATTCATTGACTGAAGAAGATATCCGGACAGCTCTTGAACGGGCACTCACTGACCCTGTGAATGGCTTTGGCAATGAATCGATTGATATAGAAAAAGCAGGAATGGATCATTTTGTACTGGCTTCCGGCGGTGACGTCAGAGCTAGTCTGAACGCTCTTGAACTTGCTGTTTTATCATCGACAGCACAGGACGGGACCATTGTCATCACGCGTAAAGACGCTGAAGACTGTCTCCAGAAGTCGTCGTTTAACTTTGACAAGGACGGTGATATGCATTATGACATCATGAGTGCCTTTCAAAAATCTATTAGAGGAAGCGATGTCGATGCGGCACTTCATTACCTTGCCCGGTTGATCAATGGGGGTGACCTTCCGACCATTACCCGTCGGTTGCTCGTCATCAGTTTTGAAGACATCGGCCTTGCCTCACCTCAGGCAGCCTCACGTACACTTGCCGCCATCGAAGCAGCAGAACGGCTCGGATTTCCGGAAGCTCGCATTCCGTTAGCTCAAGCTGTCATCGAACTCTGTCTCAGTCCTAAATCCAACTCTGCCATCACTGCTATAGACCGGGCATTGTCTGATGTCAGAACGGGCAGATCCGGTGACATTCCAAAACATTTAAAAGATGCGCATTATCAAGGCGCAAAAGCTCTGGGCAATGGTATCCGTTATCAGTACCCGCATGATTTCAAAGGTGGATATGTCAACCAGCAGTATTTGCCCGACAACTTAAAGAATGCCAAATACTATCAGCCGAAAGATACGAGTAAATCCGAAGCACAGTTCAAGCAAATTTATGATGCCATCAACGAACAAAAGAAGTGACCTCGGTCACTTCTTTTTTTAGTCTGCTACATCGCGTTTGATGAATACCCATAATGCGATGCCAAGCACGACAGCGATTGCGATGATATTGTAGATGAAGCTGAAGGTGTAAGTCATGTCATCGACAGGTGGTGCCCCCATATAATCCATGTACTGATTGAGCGACCAGTTGGCCGGCCAGATGAATTTCACTAACTCTGTCTTCTGGGCAACATAGCTGGTAATCAGACCACTGAAGAAGAACAGGCCGATCGTTATACCAAGTGAAATTGCTGTATTTTTGAATAGAACAGACAGCACGTAGGTAATAGTCGCAAAAATAACGACGTATATAATATCATTTGCCATCACTTTAAAGAAGAAAGGCCAGAAGTTCTCCATGTGATAAGTGCCTTCCATCATATTCGACACTGCATGCTGCGACGTTGGATTCATCTTGCCGGTAATCAAACCATTGATGCCGCCTATTGCATAAGCAAACAGGGTGAATGTAATAGAAATAAGCACAGCCGTCAACCATTTTGAGAAGAATATTTTAAGTCGTGACGCTGGTCTGATAAGCAGCAGCTTAATAGTGCCCTGCTGATGTTCACGGCTCATCAAGCCACTTGTGATGACGATAACCATAATGATGACAAAGCTGATAATGGATGAAGCGGATAGTAAGTTATCATATAAATTGTTAGCAGCTGGCGGCTGAACATCATTGTCCAGATAAAACTGCAGCCTTGGAATCTCTTGCTGCAATGTCGCCATCTTCGTGAATTCCTGCTGGTCAAAATTGTCCTGATTCTGACTAGTTAACTTGTTCAGTTCGTCGGACATATCTTTGATATCCGTCTTTACTTCCTGCTTCCAGTTATCATTTGAATAGACTCTGTTCATCTCTACACCCGTATCAAACGTTAAGGCGAAGAAGTTGATGATGAAAAATAAACCGACAATCATAGCCAGCATGATATACGTACTGAGGCGATTGAAATACTTGATCCATTCGTTACGTATTAAATTAAACAATGCCCTCACCTCCATCGTTTGTCAGTTCAAGGAAGCGTTCTTCAAGTGATTGTTTAGAGCGAACGACACCATATACATCGATATCCTGCTGCACTAAATCTCGAACGATACCTGGCACACTGTTAGACGGGCAAGTCACAGTGATCATCTCATGATTGATTTCAAATGGAAGCTCTTTATCAGTGAAATAGCTGACCGCCCGTTCCACTGGATAGACATCAAACTGATGCCGCAGATGATCATTTCCAGTAGTAGCAGTGTTGACATCTTCTATTCTGACCATCTGTCCATTTTTAATAATACCAAAACGATCGCACATCAGTTCCATCTCAGCAAGCAAGTGACTTGAAACAATGACAGACATTCCTTGTTCTTTGGCAAGCCGCCTGATGTAGTCGCGGATTTCACGAATGCCTGCAGGATCAAGACCATTTGTCGGTTCATCGAGAATAAGCACTTCGGGATTGTGAAGGAGTGCCTGAGCAAGTCCGAGACGCTGCCTCATACCAAGAGAATACTTCTTTACTTTGTCCTTGATACGATTCTCCAGTCCAACTAGTTTGATGACACGACGAATGTCTTCGTCAGTGATACCCTCCTGCATTCGGGCATACTGCTTCAGATTCTCTAGTCCAGATAAAAAAGGATATAATTCAGGATTTTCTACAATGGCGCCTATCTTTTTCATTGCTTCAGCGCGCTCGGTAACGACATTGTGACCAAGTATTCTGATGTCACCGTCTGTTGGTGTCGTTAATCCGACAATCATTCTGATTGTCGTCGTCTTACCAGCACCGTTCGGACCAAGAAATCCGAACACCTCGCCCTTTCTCACTTGAAATGTCAGTCCCTTGATAATCTGACGTTTACCAATATCTTTCCTCAGCTCATTGACTTCAAGACTATATGGTTGCTGTTCCACTCTATTCCCTCCTCTTGCCGTTGTTGACTTCATGTTCATTATACCTGTAAAACATTGATCAAGAAGTAAAAGGAGAGAATTTTAAGAAAAGTTTAAGAAAACGTTATGATCCATAACCAATCAAAAAAAGCTGGAACATGTCTGTTCCAGCCTTTATTGTCCTTTATCTTTAACCCGTCGGACAGGGATGTCTTTTAAGATATCATTGATGACATAGCTTGCACAAATCAGACCGACTACACTCGGTACGAATGCATTGGATGACGGCGGCAGCTGCGCTTTTCGGATAGTTGCATCCGGATTACCGACATAGGATTTCACGTCTTCTCTGATGACAATCGGACTTTCATCTGAAAATACAACTGGGATACCTTTTTTGATCCCTTCTTTTTTAAGGCGCGTCCGTATCACTTTTGCCATCGGATCCGTATGTGTTTTTGAGATATCCTCAATTTGAAAACGCGTTGGATCCGTCTTGTTGGCAGCACCCATACTTGAAATAATTTTAATTCCACGTTTCAGACATTCTTTCATCAGGTGAATCTTATAGACGATGGTATCAGAAGCATCGACGATATAATCGATATCATACTCAAACAGCTGTTCATAAGTCTCTTCTGTATAGAACATATGCATTGCTGTCACTTTGCAGTCCGGGTTGATCAACTTGATACGCTCTTCCATCAATGTCACTTTAGACTGGCCCACTGTTGTCGTCAACGCATGCAGCTGACGGTTGACATTAGTAATATCCACGTCATCCTTGTCAATTAATATGATATGTCCAATGTTGGTTCTTGCGAGTGCCTCTGCTGCAAAAGAACCGACACCACCGACACCTAGTACAGCGACCGTCTGACTGTTCAGCAGCTTAAGCCCCTCTTTACCATAGGCTAATTCATTTCTCGAAAACTGATGTTTCATCATTTCACATACTTTCACATGATATTATCTATATTTTATCACAGCAGCCAGTTGACTGCATAAAAAAATACACAGGACCGAAGTCCTGTGTACCGATAACATCCGACTGAGCCGTCATCTTAAAGTTGATTATTTTGGCCTGCTATATACAGGTGGGTGTCCTGTTTCTTACCTTGCACGTCCTAAAATATAGGCATGTGCTTAGTATGAAAACCTATTAGACTCCCTAATCAAAAGTGTTAGGTCAAAATAGAAAAACAAATGTCGAACTCTTCAGATATTCATCTTGTAGCTCTATATTATCATATTATATTTAAAATGCAACTATTTTTACTTAGTCAGATGTTTTGAGTGATAAATTTAATTCATCGAGCTGTCCCGTATCCACAGCACTTGGTGCATCAGTCAAAAGACAAGTTGCAGAGGCCGTTTTAGGAAATGCGATGACATCACGTAGATTGCTCTTACCTGCCAGCAGCATGACTAAACGGTCAAGTCCAAGCGCTATGCCACCGTGGGGAGGCGCACCGTATTTGAAGGCATCCATTAAGAAGCCGAACTGTTCATATGCTTCTTCTTTACTGAAGCCCAGTGCTTCAAACATCTGTGCCTGCACTTCCTGATTATGAATACGGATAGAACCGCCGCCAAGCTCAAAGCCGTTCAATACAATGTCATATGCATTAGCCTGAACATGTTCTTTGTCAGACAGCAAGATGTCGAGATGTTCTTTTTTTGGAGCAGTGAACGGATGATGCGCAGCAAAATAGCGGCCGGCTTCCTCGTCATATTCAAATAATGGCCAGTCCGTCACCCATAGGAAGTTGAACTGATCTTCTGCAATAAGATTCAAATCTTTCCCCAGCTTATTACGCAAGTTGGCAAGTGCCGCATTGACTATACTCGTTTTATCAGCCACAAACAACACAAGGTCTCCAGCTTCTGCTTCTGTTTCAGCGATTAGATCAGCTGACGTGTTGTCATCAAAGAATTTAGCGATGGGTCCATTCAAACCTTCCTCAGTCACTTTGACCCAGGCCAGACCTTTTGCCCCGTATACTTTGGCATAGTCCTGCAGCGCATCGATATCTTTTCTTGAATACTTGTCGGCTGCACCTTTTACAGCAATGGCTTTGACAGAACCGCCATTATCAACTGCGTCTTTAAATACTTTGAAGTCCATCTGAGCTGCAAGTGTATTCAATGTCTTAAGCTTCATATCGAAACGAGTATCCGGCTTATCGATACCGTAATCACGCATTGCTTCTTCATAAGTCATGCGAGGGAAAGGCAGCTTGACATCAATACCTTTCACTTCTTTCATAATGCGTGCCATCATACCTTCATTCATACGCATCACATCTTCCTGATCCACAAAGCTCATCTCGATATCGATCTGAGTGAATTCAGGTTGACGGTCAGCACGTAAGTCTTCGTCGCGGAAACATTTGACGATTTGATAGTATTTGTCAAATCCACCAATCATTAACAGCTGCTTGAATATTTGCGGGGACTGAGGCAGTGCATAGAACTCTCCTTCATGTACACGGGATGGTACGAGGTAATCACGCGCTCCTTCCGGTGTTGACTTAGTCAATACCGGAGTTTCTACTTCATAGAACCCGGATTCATCCAAGTAATTGCGCACTGCACGTGTCACTTGATGACGCACTTTGAACGTGTTTGCCAGTGATTCACGGCGCAGATCGAGATAGCGATATTTCAATCTAATATCTTCAGCGACATCAACATCTGACTCAATCTGGAACGGCGGTGTTTCAGATTTATTGATGACCACGACTTCACTGACCTGCACTTCAACTTTACCTGTTTTCAGCTTAAGATTGACAGCTGATTCGTCACGAGCAGTTACTTTCCCTTTAACTTCTATCACATATTCAGAACGCAGCGTTTCAGCAGTTTGAAGTGCTGCAGCTGAGAAGTCGGGATTGAATACGACTTGTACAATACCTTCTCTATCTCTTAAATCGATAAAGATCAGTCCACCTAAATCTCGACGTCTCTGTACCCATCCTTTCAGTACAATCTCCATTCCAATATAGTCTTCAGTCACCAATCCGCAATAAGTCGTTCGTTCCATTTATCGTCTCTCCTTTATATATGCTGTCATATTTTCTAGTGACAGTTCTGTTTCATTGCCTGTCGCCATTTCCTTCAGCTTCACTTGATTTGTCTCAATTTCATTTGAACCAAGGACAACTGTGTATTTAGCATGGAGACGGTCCGCCTGTTTGAACTGTCCTTTCACTTTGCGTTTCAAGTAATCCATGTCGCAGCTGATTCCTGCAGTTCTCAAATCTGCCAAGAGTTTCAGTCCATGAGCTTCTGTATCCGGCATCGTTACAACAAACAACTCAATCGGTTCCTCTACCTCAAGTTCAATTCCTTCTGCTTCAAGTGCCAGCAGCAGTCGTTCAATACTGAGCGCAAAACCGATTCCCGTTTCACTTGGTCCATCAAGCATTTCAAGTAGTCCGTTATAACGACCACCGCCGCATAACGTGGTAATCGCTCCGAATCCTTCTGCTTCACTCATCATCTCAAATGCTGTATGCGTATAATAATCAAGTCCTCTGACAAGACTTGCATCCTCCACATATGGAATTCCTAAAATATCTAGATTTTTCTTAACTTCGTCATAATAGTTTCTGGAATAATCATTTAAATAATTCGTGATTTTAGGTGCTGTCTTGACAGACGGCTGATCTTTATCCACTTTGCAGTCCAGAATACGCATGGGATTCGTATGAAGTCGATTTTGACAGTCCTGACAGAAACCATCGATATGCGGTGTAAAGTGTTCAACGAGTGCCTCTTTATATTCTTTTCGTGAGTCCATATCACCGATTGAATTAATGACAAGCTTCAATGATTTCAACCCAAATGAGCTATAGATATGATACAGCATGTGCAGCACTTCAGCATCAATCGCAGGATTCTCAGCTCCGATAGCTTCAACACCAAACTGTACAAATTGACGATAACGTCCTTTTTGTTTGCGCTCATATCTGAACATCGGGCCCGTATAATACAATTTCACCGGTTGATTTGCATCACCATACATCTTATTCTCTATATAGCTGCGGACCACTGCAGCAGTGCCTTCAGGACGCAGTGTCATGCTGCGGTCACTTTTATCTTTGAAAGTGTACATTTCTTTTTGTACGATATCTGTAGAATCACCGACACCTCTTGAAAATAAATCTGTACTTTCAAACATCGGCGTTCTAATTTCCTTATAATTATAATCAGCCGCAATTTCATTTAATTTCGATTCAACATATCGCCATTTAGGCGTGTCCTGCGGAAGTATATCCTGTGTTCCTCTCGGTATATTGATCATCTTTACAAACCTCCTTAAAATAAAAAAAGCCCTTATACGCAATTGCGCATAAGGGACGAATAACCGTGTTGCCACCCAAATTGATACATGATGTATCCACTCTTAAGGACAAGTATCGTTTGTCTGACGGTTCTACTTTTCATAGAACAACCTCACCTGTTGTTCACAGTCATATGCTCCTCATCTACTTTCAGCAGCTGTAGATGTCTCTAATAAGAAAACAATATAACTTTGACAGGTTCAAGCGGTTTTAATCTGTAATTAAGTTCATCTTACTTCTTCACTGTGTTAAAGTCAAGCTAATAAAGAAAGTAGTTTCTCAAACCATCGACAATCGATGTGGTCACCAGCTGTCGGTAGACTTTGTCGTTCATCATCGTTTCATCGGTAGGATTACTGATATAACCGAGTTCAAGAAGGACAGCAGGGATTTTAGTCTGGCGAATGACTTGAAAATTCGCCTGTCTCACGCCTCTATCTGATAGTAATGTCTTGTCGCTTATCGATCGGTGCAGTGTATCCGCTAGAGACTTCTGCGATTCATTATAGTAATACACAGTCAATCCGTGCGGAGAGCTCTCTTTAAGCGCATCGCTATGAATACTGATGAATGCATCCGCCACGCCTTTACGGTCCTTCAGTTTGACATAGTCATCTGTATCACGCGTCATTAACACAGTTGCTCCTTCTGCCTTTAATTTATCGCGCAGAATCAATGCGGTCTGTAAAGTCACTTCTTTTTCGAGCGTGCCTGTGCTGCTGCTTGCCCCCTGGTCAGAACCGCCATGTCCCGGATCCAGCAGAATGGTCTTTCCTTTAAATGGATTTTTCTGAACAACTTTGTCCTGTTCTATATCAAGAGTTGTGTGCCAGCCAGCGATCCATCCTTTTCGACCCTCTTTGTCTTTGACATAATACCATTTTTTCTGATGGTCTATAATATCAAAGCGGTCACCTTTTTCTACTGCATAAATCGCAGGATAAATGGCCTGGGGTCCTGTTCTCAGTGATGAATTTTCAATCATCGACAAACGTTTCGGTTCCTCACCTCGGCTGGTGAATAGATTAAATAACAATAGTGCCACTATAATACCAGCAATCAAAGCTATTACAATATAAACCGGCGTCTTCAGTTTACGTTGACGGCTCATTGAATTTTACCTTCCGCCGCTTCATATATGACAGTCACTGGACCATCATTGATCAATTCAATAGCCATCATGGCGCCAAAATCTCCTGCTTTGACTGCAATACCTTCACTTTCAAGAAGTCGATTGAATGTCTCGTAATAAGTACGTGCCATGTCCGGCTTCATAGCACGTGTGAAACTCGGCCGGTTCCCTTTTTTGACGTCAGCGTACAAAGTAAACTGTGAAATCGATAAGATCTCCCCCGCAGCCTCTTTAATTGAAAGATTCATTTTTTCATCAGCATCCTCAAATAATCTTGCATGAGCGATTTTTTTCGCCATCACTGCAAGATCCGCTTCAACCGTATTTTCACCGATTCCAACCAACAGCAGCAAGCCATTGCCTATTTCATTATAAATATCTGCGCTTTTCACAGACGCACGTTTCACTCTTTGTAATACTACTTTCATCATACACCTCAGTTCCAGATTCGGGTCACAGTGTAGATATCACTCAACTGCTTTATTTTTTCTACTACTTTATAGATATCATTGACATTTTTGACCATGATACTGATATTGATTTTAGCGCGTTTATCGATGTCTGCACGACCACTGACCTGCACTAATGCAATTTTTGTGGCATTGACTGCCTGCAGTACTTCATTAAGAAGACCGTTTCGGTCATAAGCTTTGATCTCAAGATCGACTTGATAAGTTTTGTTAGAATTCGTCGATTCAACCCATTCCACATCAATGATACGTTCTGTCTCATCTTTAATGTTCGGACAGTCTGTACGATGGACTTTGACACCGTGTCCTTTCGTAATATAACCGACAATATCATCCCCGGGCACTGGATTGCAGCACTTTGATAGTTTAATCAGCATATTGTCCATGCCTTCAACATACACACCAGATTCTGTCTGTATATCTTTTTTGATGTTCAGCGATTTATTGACTTCCTGGACTTGATTAAGTGCCTGCTCTTTTTGCTTAATACGCATTTTTTCAGTCATCTTTGCTACGACACTGCCTGCACTGAGACCGCCGAAACCGACCGCTGCATAGATATCATCCATATGCGAAAATCTGTATTTATCCATTAAGACATTGAAGTTTTCAGCTGTCAATATTTCGTCGGCTCTGAATCCCTGCTCTTTGATTTCAGCTTCAATCATGAACTTTCCTTTTTCGACATTGCTTGACCGGTCCTGCTTTTTGAAGAAGCTGCGAATTTTACTTTTCGCACTGGAAGACTTGACGATCTTCAACCAGTCTCTACTTGGACCATAGGAATGTTTCGATGTTCTGATTTCAATAATATCACCGGTATTAAGCTGATAATCAATTGGTACGATTTTACCGTTGACTTTGGCGCCGATCATTTTATTGCCGACTTCACTATGGACAGCATAGGCAAAATCAATCGGTACAGCGCCGAGCGGGAGTTCTACGACATCACTTTCAGGAGTAAAGACATACACTTTGTCACTCTGCAGATCGTACTTCAGAGATTCCATGAATGCTTCCGCATCCATCGATGTGGAGTCCGTCTCTTCAATCTCCTTGATCCAGTTCATTTTACTTAAGTTTTTGGCTTCGTCTGTATTGACTAAGTTTTTACCTTCTTTGTATGCCCAGTGTGCAGCTACCCCGTGCTCTGCAATTTCATGCATTTCAAGTGTCCGAATTTGAATTTCAAGAGGATCACCGTTTGGACCGACAACAGTCGTATGTAATGACTGATACATGTTCGGCTTAGGCATGGCGATATAATCTTTGAATCTACCGGGCATCGGTTTCCATAATGTATGTACTAATCCGAGCACTGCATAACAATCTTTAATAGAATTAACAATGACGCGTATAGCGAGCAGATCGAAAATTTGATCGAACTGCTTTTTCTGTTTGACCATTTTACGGTAAATACTGTAAATATGTTTAGGCCTGCCCGAAATATTGCCGTCAATACCGGTAATCCGCATCTCATGTTCGATATTCTCAATCGCATTATCGATATAAGCTTCACGTTCACTCCGCTTCTTCTTCATCAGATGAACAATACGGAAATATTGAATACTATCAATATAACGCAGCGAGATATCTTCAAGTTCCCACTTGATGGTGTTGATACCCAGTCTATGAGCAAGCGGCGCATAAATTTCCAATGTTTCCTTGGCGATTCTCACCTGCTTCTCGTGCGGCATGGCTTTCAGCGTCCGCATATTATGTAACCGGTCAGCGAGTTTCACTAAGATGACTCTGACATCTTTAGCGATGGCGATAAACAATTTACGGTGATTTTCCGCCTGCTGCTCCGCTTTGGATCGATATTTTACTTTTTCAAGCTTAGTGACCCCGTCAACAATAGCAGCTACTTCCTCGTTGAACATATTCACTAAGTCTTTATACGTATAGGGTGTATCTTCTACTACATCGTGTAGAAACCCAGCCACTATCGTCGGGCCATCCAGTTTCATCTCTGCAAGAATTCCTGCGACCTGAATGGGATGCATGATATAAGGTAATCCATTTTTTCGAAACTGGCCTGCATGGGCTTCTTCTGCCAGCATATAACTCTTTACTACAAGCTGATAATCGTCATCTGTTAAATAGGCCTTTGTCATTGCCAGGACATCATCGACAGTGTACGGATATTCATTATTCATGCCTTCACCTCACTTGTTTAATAATGTTAATATCATACTACATATTTTATGATAAATAAACATATGAAAAAAAGAATAATACAGCATCCGCCGTATTATTCTTCTTCGTATGAAACAAGTGAAAGTACGTCATAACCTTGCAGCTTTTCCATACCGTTCAAGTATTTTAAATCGATAATAAACGCAATCCCTGCAACGATACCGCCTAATTTTTCGACTAATTTAATCGTCGCTTCAATCGTACCTCCTGTAGCGAGCAGATCATCCGTAATCAGTACACGCTGTCCAGGTTTGATGGCATCTTTATGCATCGTCAGAACATTGGATCCATATTCCAGGTCATATTCATAGCGGATGACTTCACGCGGCAGTTTGCCTTCTTTTCTGACAGGCGCAAAACCGATACTCAAAGCATAGCTTACCGGGCAGCCGATGATAAAGCCGCGCGCTTCCGGACCGACTACTACATCGATATTCTTTTCCTTGGCAAAACGCACGATTTGATCCGTAGCATATTTGTATGCTTCTCCGTTATCCATGATCGTCGTAATATCTTTGAAACTGACGCCAGGAATCGGCCAATCTGGAACTTCTGAAATATATTGTTTTAAATCCATAATGTCCTCCTAAGACTAATTCATTTTTTCTAATATCAGTGACTTCACTTTGTCAAATGATGAGAATAACAGCAGCTGTTCTACCTGCAGTTGATGATCACGCTGCTGATACGACAGAGCTGACGGAATTTCTACTTTGCCGGCAGTTAAATTGAGTTGATAAGTCTCACCATCGTGAGTCGCTAGTCCCAGTTCAGTCATCACTGTCAGCATGAACAACAGAACATTCGGCGATACATTCAACCGCTGTGTAAGAGTCAGTCCGTCCCGCACAAGAACAACAGGGCTGTTGACCATCAGTTTGTACAATGCTCTGAACTTATCGAGGCTCGGCATACCTTCGAAGTAGACTTGATTGACTTCATGAAAGATCACAAAGATTTGACTGGCTGTCGAAGACTTCATCGTCTCATAGAATGCTTCAAGATCTGCCGGCAGATCTCTCAAAACAATTTTATCATGTCCTGATATATTCTCACCATAAAAATAATATTTACTGCCATTCTTTTTTCGGTTGTTGTTAATCAAGTATATAACCGGCTCATTTTTGAGAAATGCAAATGAGTTCTGATGCTGGTTACGATAATCTACCAATCGAATTTGATCAGATACCATGTCTTCCATCATTAATTGCGGAGAGACATGGCCGTTCCATTCATTCAATTGAAACTTTCCGCACACATCTACAGTCGTGCCTTCAGGATAGTCATGAATGAGTTCGCCGGCTGACCATTTCAGCACATTCAGCTGATTATCCAGCGTCATTTTCAGATGCGCTCCTTGTTGTCCGATGGCTTTGATCTGAGTGATCGTCGCACCTTTCAAACTAAAGACTGGCTGAGGATTATTCGTGCCGAAAGGTCTCAAACGGTCCAGTTGATGAATATTATCCACCGTCACTTCTTCCATGGTCACCTCTGCATCAACAGCGATGACCGGAGTCAGTTCATGGTTCACTAAATAATGATTGAGTCTGTCATTCAACCGGCTTTCGAGAGTCTCGACATTGTCAAGCGCCATAGTCAGACCGGCTGCCATATGATGACCACCGAACTTCGTGAGCAGTTCTATTTCAGCGTTAAGATAGTCATACATAGATACTTGAGGAACACTTCTTGCAGAACCTTTTGCATATCCTGCAGCATTGATATTCAACACAATGACCGGCATATAATAGCGCTCGACAAGTTGAGACGCCACGATACCGAGAACACCTTCATTCCAGTCTTCACCTGCCACGACAAGAAAATTATATCCCCTCATCACTTTATCTTCCGCAATGACGAGCGCTTCTTTCACAATATCTTCGACAATCTGTTTTCTTTCAACATTCAACTGATCAACCTGCTCCGCCAGAAAAATACAGGATTCCATATCTTGTTCCATTAACAGTTCAGCGGCTGGTCTCGCATCATCCAGTCGACCGACCGCATTCAAGCGCGGGCCGATCAAAAAGCCGATTGTTTCCTCTGTGATTGCACCACTATGCTTAGCTACTTGCAGCAATGCCTTAATACCGGCCGGCTGCTGCTGATTCAGCTGACTGAGTCCGAGCTTGACCAGCATCCTGTTTTCACCGGTCAACGGCACAAGGTCACTGACCGTACCTATCGCTGTGAATCCGAGCAGTTCCGGAAGTTCACGTCCAAGAAGTGCCGTTGCAAGTTTATAGGCAACACCGACTCCTGCTAAATCAGGACAAGGGTATTCACCTGCTGGATGAGCAGGATGGATGACAGCGTAAGCATTAGGAATGGTCGTTCCTATTTCGTGGTGGTCTGTAATAATGACATCGACACCAAGTGATCGAGCCACTTCTACTTCATGATGACCTTTGATTCCGTTATCAACCGTAATAATCAAGCCGACACCTTCGTCAGCTGCATACTTAAATGCCGCTTCATTAGGGCCGTACCCTTCTGTAAAACGGTTTGGGATATAAAAATCTGTCATTGCACCCAGTTGTTCAAGTGCATAAGTCAGAACAGTGACACTTGTTACGCCATCCGCATCATAATCCCCATAAACTAAAATAGGTTCATCTGCTGCAACAGCTTGATGAATACGCTTGACTGCCTCGTCCATACCATACATGAGAAAGGGGTCGTGAACATTGCCATCCGATAATAAGTCTTCTATCTGGCTGCGTTCAGTGATATTTCTAGCAGCCAGTACTTTCTCAACTAAAGGAGTGATTTTAAATGTCTTGATCAGAGAAGGGTCGAGTGGTGCATCACTACCCATCACCCATTGTTTTTTTACAGTCATATACATCCTCCTGACCGTTTTATTATACATGAGCTGCACCTTCAACTCAAAGTTATCACGCAGCGATTCATATTTTTAATTTCATTATCATTAGAGCGATCAAAAAAACCGTCATAATCATATGACGGTTAACAAGTATGTGACAAATCAGTTGTTATACGTAAATTTTTTCATCATTTTTTACTTTTTCTTCGTATACAGTCAATCGGCCGCCATTATTTTTAAGCTGGCGTTTTTTTAGAATACCCCATAATGGAACAGCGATGAATATCGAACTGAACACACCGGATAGTAAACCGATAAGCAGTGCAACGGAGAAGTTGAAGATACTTGGGGCACCGAGTACAATCAATGCTACGACAACGATAATGACAGTCAGCACTGTATTGATCGAGCGCGTCATTGTCTGTCTGATCGAGCTGTTGACGATTCGGTCAATCTGTTCCGGTGCAGTGATCACTTTCATTTTATGAAGATTTTCGCGCACCCGGTCAAATGTCACAATAGTATCATTGATAGAATAACCGATGATTGTCAGTACCGCTGCAATAAATGTCATATCCACTTCAAATCTGATGATGCTGAAGACAGCGACAATCAAGAAAGCGTCGTGAAGTAATGCCAGTACTGAAGTTAACCCCATCCGCCATTCGAAACGGAACGTCACGTATAGAATAATGCCCAGTGAAGCGATTAATGTTGCAATCATCGCATTTTTTGCCAGCTCTTTACCGATAACAGGCGATACTGTATTGACATTCGGTTCGAATCCATATGCATCATCTATCGCTGATTTTAAGTCCTGAATTTGATCTTTAGACAAAGCCTCTTTGTACTGGACAACCCCATTTTCATTATTGGTTCCAGCTAAAGTCACGTTGTCAGTCGGCAGATCAATGTCGTCCAACGTCTGTTTAAGCGCTGCTACTTTAATCGGCTGCTCACTCTTCACATCGACACGTGTACCACTGGTGAAATCAATCCCTAGATTCAATTTGAATATTGCAAGAGAAGCTGCACCAAGAAGAATCGTGATCAGTGAAGCAATCAATAGGGGTTTCGCAAGTTTGACAAAGTCAATCTTATCCCATTTTGAATGAAGATCGTGAACATCAATTCCTTCATTCAAATCATGACGATTGGAAGGTTTGACACCGAACCAGCTGAATTTATCTTTGAACATATTTGAATTGACCAATAGCGATAATAACAACCGTGTAAAAAATACTGATGTGATAAAACTCATAAGTATCGCAAGTAACAGCATCGTCGCAAAACCTTTGACGCTGCTGACGCCGAAGATGAACAATACAAGCGCTGCAAGCACTGTTGTAATATTGGCATCAAAGATCGTCAGGAATGAGGATTGAGACCCTTTTTGATAAGCCTGTTTAATACTGCGGCCGATCTTCAATTCATCTTTTATCCGTTCATACATGATGATATTGGCATCTACTGCCATCCCAACACCCAGTACAAGCGCAGCGATACCAGGCAGCGTTAACACACCGTTAATTAAATTGAATGCCAGGAGTGTCAAATAAATATAAGCTGAGAGCGTAATGACCGCTATTAAACCAGGCAGCTTATAATACAACACCATGAAGAGAAAGATAATTCCTACACCTATCGCTGAAGCAAGCAGCGTCTTTTGCAGCGCATCCTGGCCGAACTGAGCCCCGACTGATGTTGAATAAATTTCATCCAGCTTAACCGGCAGTGAGCCAGCATTCAGAAGATCCGCGATGTTTTTAGCTCGTTGCAGCCCATCTTCACCGTTAAATCCTCCGGAAATTTCCACATCACTGGAGTTGATCGGACCACTTACAGAAGCAGCACTTACATATTTCGGCTCTTTGCCTTCCTGCTCCCGTTTAACTTCTGCTTCATAACTATCTTTACCTTCTTCAAAGTCCATCCAGATAACCATGATGTTTGGATTCATTTTAGAGACTTTGTCAGTCACTTCTTTGAATTTATCTGCGGATTTCAATTTCAATAAGACATTCGGTTCATTAGTATTCTGCTTGAATCCTTGTTTCGCTGCCCCTTGGACTAAATCTTTACCGGAGAGCAGCAGTTTATCGTTCGCATCACGAATAGTGAGGTTGGCACTTGTCGACAGAATGTCACGTGCTTCATTCTGGTCTTTGACACCTGCTAACTGGACACGGATTCGGTTGCCTTCCTCGATTTGAATTTTAGGTTCAGAGATCCCAAGGACATTGACGCGTGATTCCAGTGTCTCACTTGTCGCTTTAACTGCTGTATCATCAATTTTATCGCCCTTTTCAAGCGGTTTTACTTTGTAAAGTACTTCAAAACCGCCTTGCAGATCCAGTCCGAGATTAACATCTTTCATAATGTTTTTAGCTGTTACCCCTATCAATGTGAACAATAGGACTGTAATCAGTACAAGAGCAACAATTCTACTACGCTTTTTCACACTTTCACCTCTTAATAATCAGTCGCATACAAAAATATGACATTATCATATCACAGTTGATCCAGATGATTACAATAATTTATGACGGTCTTGTAGATTTTACAGCTTCTTTGTCCAATGTCAGTTCATGACCTTTACTGTTGACAGCGATGGTCACTGTTTTAGTGTCCACTGAACGAACTGTTCCGTGAATGCCGCCGATAGTGGTAATCTTATCCCCGCGTTTTAAACTTTGCATCAACTGCTGCTGAGATTTTGCACGTTTCTGTCCCGGTCTGATGATTGCAAAATACGCGACCAGCAGAAGAACGAGTAAGGGTAGAATATTTAACAGTATAAATTGAAATTGATCGTTCATAGTAGCCTCCTAGAAGTTTTTTGGGTTTTCAACATTCAAGCCATAGTTTTCGAAGAATTCTTCTTTGTAATCAAGAAGTCTGTCATGACGAATCGCGTCACGTACTTCTTCCATCATATTCAATAGAAAATGCAGATTATGGATCGTCGTCAATCTGATACCGAATGTCTCATCTGCTTTAATTAAATGACGAATGTAGGCTTTCGTATAATTTTTACATGTATAGCAGTCACAATGTGGGTCAAGCGGCGTGAAATCACGCTCGTACTTGGCATTTTTGACAACCACACGTCCCTGTGATGTCATGCACGTTCCATTACGGGCAATTCGTGTCGGCAGTACACAGTCAAACATATCGATACCACGTATAGCCCCTTCTATCAGTGCATCGGGAGAGCCGACCCCCATTAAATAACGAGGTTTATTAAACGGCATCAACGGTGTCGTGTGTTCCAGCATGCGATACATCACAGGTTTGGGTTCACCGACAGATAAGCCCCCGATGGCGTATCCAGGGAAATCCAGTGATACTAAATCTTTAGCACTCTGCGTACGTAGATCTTCGTATTCACCGCCTTGAATAATACCGAACAGTGCCTGATCCTCTGGTCTTTGATGTGCCTTCAGACAGCGTTCCGCCCAGCGGGATGTCCGTTCTATTGAATCCTTGACGTACTTATACTC
>CAACWK010000015.1_pt1 | contig 20521 bp, 18 predicted proteins | sample 2275631 | NCBI WGS metagenome assembly CAACWK01 (sample SAMEA5312458, study PRJEB27640) | indoor metagenome | biome: indoor environment; feature: uncontrolled; material: polymer tiles stone | place: Germany | collected 2014-07-07 | reverse complement strand
GTAGATGTCAGCCTTGTCGTACCTGACGAATCTAAAAGCCTGCAGGACGGTGCTCTTGTCCCATGGCAGCCGATCAGTTCTGAATATTATCCGAATTTGCTGAAGCAGGCATGTAAACATTATAAGATTAATATGAAGAAACCGTTCAAAGATCTGACAGATAAAGAGCGCCACATCATTCTTTACGGCGGCGATGACACGATCGCTTTCAAGTTTAAGCAGGACAACGGTGTCAGCCGTACAAGAAGTATGAAATTTGAAGGGATCGTCAATAATATTGAACGTCGCTTCAAAGAAACGCCGTCTGAATATACAAGAGAACAGATGCGTAAATATATGGCAGATGAAACATGCGAGACATGTCATGGGTATCGTCTGAATGAACAGGCTATGGCTGTAAAGATTAACGAAGAACATATCGGGCAGACTGTTCTGCGTTCCATAGGTGAATCTGTTGAATATTTTGATTCGTTAGTATTGACTGAGAAAGAACAGACGATTGCTAATTTAATCCTAAAAGAAATCACAGAACGTCTATCATTCTTGAATAACGTGGGACTTGAGTATTTGACGCTAAACCGTATGGCAGGATCACTATCAGGTGGAGAAGCGCAGAGAATTCGGCTGGCAACACAGATCGGTTCGCGACTGACCGGTGTCCTCTATATTCTTGATGAACCATCCATCGGCTTACATCAACGGGATAATGACCGGTTAATACAAACACTGCAGTCAATGCGTGACATGGGTAATACACTTATTGTCGTTGAACACGATGAAGATACTATGCTTGCTGCGGATTATTTGATCGATATTGGACCTGGAGCGGGCGTCCACGGAGGAGAAGTAGTGTCTCAAGGAACTCCGAAGCAGGTCATGAAAGACAAGAAATCTTTGACCGGACAATATTTGAGCGGTAAGAAGAAAATTGAACTGCCGGAGACCCGCCGTCAACCTGATGGCCGCTATATATCTGTCAGAGGGGCAACAAGCAATAATCTGAAACATGTTGATGTAGATATACCTCTTGGAATGATGACTGTTGTAACAGGTGTTTCAGGATCTGGTAAGAGTACACTGATCAATGACGTACTCTACAAAGGGCTGGCACAGAAAATTTATAAGGCTAAGGCAAAACCAGGACCGCACCAGTCCATTGAAGGGGCAGAGCATATTGAGAAAATCATTGATATTGATCAGTCGCCTATCGGCCGGACGCCGCGTTCCAATCCCGCAACATATACGGGTGTGTTCGATGATATCCGCGACGTCTTCAGTCAGACAAATGAAGCTAAATTAAGAGGGTACCAAAAAGGCCGCTTTAGTTTCAATGTTAAGGGCGGAAGATGCGAGGCATGTCGTGGAGACGGTATCATTAAGATAGAGATGCACTTTCTGCCTGATGTCTATGTACCGTGTGAAGTATGTGACGGCAAGCGTTATAACCGTGAAACACTTGAAGTGACTTACAAAGACAAAAATATATCAGATGTACTCGATATGACGGTTGAAGACGGCTATCATTTCTTCGAAAATATTCCGAAAATCAACCGCAAACTGAAAACAATTGTCGATGTGGGTCTCGGTTATATCAAGATGGGGCAGCCGGCGACGACGTTATCAGGCGGAGAAGCGCAGCGTGTAAAACTTGCTTCAGAACTTCATCGACGCTCCAATGGTAAATCACTTTATATTCTGGATGAGCCGACAACAGGACTGCATGTAGATGACGTAGCAAGGCTGCTCAAAGTATTGCATCAACTCGTAGAAAATGGTGATACTGTCATCATCATTGAACATAATTTAGACGTGATTAAAACTGCAGATCATATCATTGATTTAGGACCAGAAGGTGGTGCGGGCGGTGGAACAATCATTGCCGAAGGAACACCTGAAGTCATTATGGAGACGAAAGAATCGTATACAGGACAATATTTAAAGCAGCTGGTTGAACGTGTACATAAGCAGTTCAACTGATAGGTTATGTTGAATAAAGTAGACGAATAGAATGATATAAGTGCTGGAACAACATAGGTTTCAGCACTTTTTTATGTCAAAGTATAGAATACGATAAGTGGAGACGACCGCTCTTCATTTCATTGTAATTAGAGCGGAAGTTATTTAGAATGAAAGTAACGAGGAGGTTTCTCATGATAACAAGTAATGATATTAATGCTAACTTTAAACTGAAAGTGTTAGCGGGTGAACAAGGCATGGACCGTGTCGTGATGAACACGGACATCTCCCGTCCTGGCCTTGAAATGGCCGGCTATTTTTCCCACTATTCATCTGACCGCATTCAAGTGCTCGGAACAACCGAAACATCGTTTTTTGAAATGTTGGGCAAGGAAGACAAAGTCGATAGAATGAACAAACTCTGTCGTAAAGAAACACCGTGTATTATCATCACAAGAGGCATCGAACCACCGCCTGAACTGATTGCTGCGTGCGACCGAAAAGGGACCCCTCTGCTCTCTTCTGAAGATGCGACAACTAGTCTTATCAGTAAACTGACTTCATTTCTTGAGACGCAGCTTGCTCCAGAAACCAGTCTCCACGGTGTACTAGTCGACGTCTACGGCATCGGTGTACTGATTACCGGCGATTCCGGTGTCGGTAAGAGTGAAACTGCATTAGAACTCGTGAAACGCGGACATCGACTAGTTGCAGATGATAATGTAGAAATTAAAGAAATCTCTAAAAATGTACTGATGGGTAAGCCCCCTCAGCTGATTGAACATCTGCTTGAAATTAGAGGCCTCGGAATCATCAATGTCATGACATTGTTTGGTGCAGGTTCCATTCTGCAGGAGAAACGTGTCATGCTGAACATCAACCTGGAAACATGGAATAAAGATAAAATGTATGATCGCGTCGGTCTGGTGGAAGAAAAACTGACTATACTGGATTCTCAGATTACTAAAAAAACGATTCCTGTAAGGCCGGGTCGTAACTTAGCTGTCATCATTGAAGTCGCCGCTATGAATTATCGGTTGAATGCGCTGGGTGTCAATACTGCTGAAGAATTCAACAACCGTCTGAACGACCAAATCAGAAGTCAGTCTTTGAAAGGAAACTAATATGACATTATTACTTAATCCAATTGCATTTGAACTCGGACCATTATCAGTCAGATGGTACGGCATCATTATTGCGACCGCTATATTGATCGGTTATTTGGTTGCACAGCGCGAATCTATAAAGAAGGGCTACGAAGATGATACGTTGATTGATATTGTCGTCTGGGCGGTCATCATGGCTATTATTTGTGCACGCATTTACTATGTAGCATTTGAGTGGGATTACTACAAAGCGCACTTAGCAGAGATACCTATGATCATGAATGGTGGTATCGCCATACACGGTGGATTAATCGGCGCATTTGCTACGGGGTTCATCATTGCCAAACGCAAAAATCTATCGTTCTTCCAGCTTGCTGATATCGTCGCACCAAGTATTATTCTTGCTCAAGCGATCGGTCGATGGGGCAACTTTATGAACCAGGAAGCACACGGAGGAGAAGTATCACGGACATTTCTTGAAAACTTGATGCTTCCTGAATGGATGATCCATCAGATGGAAATCGACGGCAGTTATTATCATCCGACATTTCTCTATGAATCGCTCTGGAGTTTAACTGGCTTTGTGATCTTGATGCTGGTAAGAAAACATTTGAGAATCGGCCAGACATTCCTGCTGTATGGTATATGGTATTCCATCGGTCGTTTCTTTGTGGAAGGATTGCGGACTGACAGCCTGATGCTGACAGACAGCTTAAGAATTGCTCAAGTCATTTCAATTGTCATTATCGTTGCAGCTGTCATCACTTGGCTCTACCGGTCATACCGTTACCATCTGCCAAAATACGGTGATGTCAATGTTCCGCTAAAAGGAAGCAGCGATGAGACGTACCACTAGGACACCTGTCAATGGACCAAACCCATTATGGCGGTTATATAAGACCGTGTCGTTTCTGAAGGTTTTGCGTAATACGATTATCATCGAGACGGGGAGATTGATTCCGTCGATGCAGCTGAAGAGACAGCTTTATCAATTGACGGGAATGTCGATAGGACCCCATACATCAATTGCTTACAAAGTGACTCCGGATATAATGTTTCCTGAACTGATTACTATTGGCAGCAATTGTGTGATAGGATTTCATTCAACGCTTCTCTGTCATGAATATTTAGTCCATGAATATCGGACAGGACCGATTATCATAGGTGATGAGGTAATGATTGGCGCAAATGCGATAGTTCTTCCAGGCGTCACTATTGGGGACGGTGCTGTCATCGGGGCAGGATGCGTCGTATCTAAAGACATACCTGCGGGAGCATTCGCCTTCGGTAACCCTCTCCAGATCAGAAGTGAGGTGAAACAATGAACGATAAAATCGTCAGCCTGCCAAATGATGCTGAAAGTTATCACACGCTCGCTAAGAAGAAGATGAGTCAGCTGGCATTCAATGAAGCAATCATTTATTTAAAGAAAGCACTGGAGCATCAACAGTCGAATGATTATATTAAAGATCTCGCGATGTGCTATGCCGAAATCGGGCAAGTGGAAACAGGAGCGGGCTACCTCTACGACTGTATTGTCAAAGAGGAAGCGTTTGAAGACTATTTCTATTTATTGAGTCAGCTCTACACGAAAGCACGTGAGCCGAACAAAGCTTTTTTGTTCGGACTGTATTATGTTCAGCTGACAGATGATCAGAGTTATATGACTGAGCTTAAAAAGACTTTTGACGTAGTTTACAGCAGTCAGATGGAAGTAGAAGCAGAAAGTGCCCTGTTTGTGTCACAGCAGATTTTTCAGTACTTATTCTCAAGAGGTAGAATGAATGAATCCATCGACTGGATCAGCAATCAGCCACTAGCGCTGCAGTCGCGTAAAGAGATGCGGAATCTTAAAGCTATGGCCTATTTATTCATGAGCCGTTATCAAGAGGCTGAGGCGCTGCTTGTTCAACTTCTGGAAGAAGATGAAACGGATATTCATGCACTGTGTCATTACACGCTGCTCTTATATAACACGCATCAGCATGAGCAATATCAGCACTATTTACAGCGATTGAACAAACTTCATCCCATCAATGAAGATGAATCATTTAAACTTGGCATTGTCTTGTGCTACTTGAAACAATATGCTGCTTCGCAGGCGCTGTTACTTCCCATATACAAAAAGCGGATGCTGAAAAATGTGCAGCTCTATCACGCTCTTAGTTTTAACTATTATGCACTAGGTAACCGCGCAGCTTCAGATGAGATGTGGAGACTGCTCGTTCAGCTGACAGGAAGCGATACCCCGAGTCCGCATGAAATATTTCAAGGGATGCATTATCTTGAAGAACAGGTAATTCCATTACTGCGGAGTGATGACGGGCACAAAAGGCTGCTCGGTATTTTCCTTATATCTCAGCTTGAGCACAAGGAAACGATGATCTCCAAAGAATTATGGGATGAACTTGAGCAGATGAGCGACTATGAGAAACTCTACTTATCCTATATCTTTCATCAGCTCGAACTCGTGAAACTCGATTTCATACATCAAGGGCTCGAGGCCATCTATCACGTCGATGACAGTCATGAATTGCTCCTTTCATGGATCGATCATGCTGAAGAAGTAATTGCTGCAAAACTGCCGCTCAATTACGAGGCTTATGCAGCTGTCACGTACTACTTATATTTAAAAGTCCATGGTCCTTTTATGTCGATGAATAAGTGTGCAGAATTATTCAAAACAACAAAATATCAGTTTACAAAAGCATATGACTTCTTCAAGCAAAATAATGTTTAATTGAAGCGATTTGGTATATGCTATATTAACTAACATTCATATAGGAGGATATTATGACTGAAACCAAGAAATACGATGTAATTATTATCGGAGCAGGGCCTGCGGGAATGACTGCTGCGTTATATGCAGGGCGGGCAGATCTCTCTGTAGTGATGGTGGAAAGAGGGATGCCTGGAGGCCAGATGGCGAGCACAGCTGATGTAGAGAACTTCCCTGGCTTTGACTTGATTACTGGACCTGACTTATCTACTAAGATGTTTAATCATGCTCAGAAATTTGGTGCTGAATATGCTTACGGTGATATTAAAAGCATCCGCGTAGAAGGAGACGACAAAATTGTCTCATTAGGTGACAAAGAATTAGTAGGAAAAGTCGTTATCATTGCAACCGGTGCTGAATATAAGAAAATCGGTGTTCCTGGAGAAACAGAACTGGGCGGCCGTGGTGTATCATACTGTGCCGTATGTGACGGTGCGTTCTTCAAACAGAAGAACTTAATGGTTATCGGCGGCGGTGATTCAGCTGTTGAAGAAGGCGTCTACTTGACGAAATTTGCTGACAAAGTAACGATAGTTCACCGTCGTGATGAACTTCGTGCTCAAAAAATCTTGCAGGACCGCGCCTTTAAAAATGAAAAAGTCGACTTTATCTGGAACTCAACATTAAAATCTATCAATGAAAAAGACGGTAAAGTAGGTAGCGTGACTCTCATCAATAAAGAGGGTGAAGAAACAGAGGTTCAAGCAGACGGTGTATTTATCTATATCGGTATGCAGCCATTGACTGCACCATTTGTTGACCTTGGCATTACGAACGAAGCAGGATACATTGAAACAAACGATCAGATGGAAACTAAAATTCCTGGTATTTATGCAGCCGGAGATGTACGTCATAAAACATTGCGACAAATCGTTACGGCAACAGGGGATGGTAGTTTAGCTGCTCAAAATGCACAGCATTATATCGAACATCTTAACGATAAAGTAAATAGTTGATTGTTTCAGTAGATGCGCCGTTCAGGCGTGTCTCTTTTTATGAATTCGTGTAAAATAAATGTGATAAGTGTAAGGAGGGGTATCCGATGAATGAAATGTTAATGAAGAAACTTGTCGTAGTGACTGGAATGAGTGGTGCCGGAAAATCTGTTGCCATACAAAGCCTTGAAGACTTAGGTTATTTCTGTGTCGACAATTTACCGCCGATTCTGCTGCCGAAATTCATTGAATTGATGCAGGACGGAAATCAGTCATTATCACGCGTTGCAATCGGTATTGATTTAAGAGGCAAAGAATTTTTCGATAACTTAACCGAAGAACTTCAGAATATTATTAATCTGACGGATATAGCAGTGCAGGTGCTGTTTGTCGATGCACAGGATAAAGTCCTTGTTTCACGATATAAAGAAACGAGACGAACACACCCACTGGCTGACGGTGGTGCACCGCTTGAAGCCATCCATCAAGAGCGATTACTGCTCGCTGATTTGCGCGGTGTCGCAACATATATCATTGATACAACTGAAATGAAATCAAAAGAATTAAGAGCGCATATTATGGAGCTGTTCAATCAAGGGAAAGACAATATATTTAGAATCAATGTTATGAGCTTTGGTTTCAAACACAGTATTCCTATAGATGCAGATCTTGTATTCGATGTCAGATTTCTGCCGAACCCTTATTATATTGAAACACTTCGGCCGTTGACAGGGCTCGATGAGAGCGTATACGCCTACGTGATGAAATGGAAAGAAACTACCATATTCTATAATAAGTTAATGGATTTATTGAAATTTGTTATTCCCGGCTATATGAGAGAAGGGAAATCACAAGTAGTGATTGCGATAGGATGCACCGGTGGACAGCATCGGTCAGTAGCGCTTGCCGAACGAATCAGCCACGATCTAAAAGAATTCTTTGAATTCGAGGTTCATACAAGTCATAGAGATGCCATGATCGAAGGTAAATTGAACCATGAGACAACTTAAAATCTGCTTGATCGGCGGAGGAACGGGATTATCTGTTCTTGCCCGAGGATTAAAAGCCTTTCCAGTAGATATTACTGCAATCGTCACTGTGGCGGATGACGGCGGTAGTACAGGGAGAATTAGAGACGTCATGGATATACCTGCGCCGGGAGATATCCGCAATGTGCTTGCAGCGTTAAGTGATGTCGAGCCGATGCTCGAAAAGCTGTTTCAGTACCGTTTTGATTCCAATACGCTTGGAGGGCATCCTGTTGGGAATTTGATGTTGGCAGCTATGTCGGATGTGACAGGTGACTTCGGCCATGCAGTGCGTGAACTGAGCAAAATATTGAATGTCAAAGGGACGGTTATCCCTTCTACCAATAAGAGTCCCATATTAAATGCTATTATGGAAGACGGAGAAATTGTAGTAGGTGAATCTCTGATTCCACTTAAAAATAAACGAATTGATTCAGTATTTTTGACGCCAGCTAATATTAAACCGATGAAAGAAGCCGTCACAGCACTTTTGGAAGCGGATTTGATAGTTCTTGGACCAGGCAGCCTCTATACAAGTATTATCCCAAACCTGCTGCTTGATGAACTGGCACAGGCAGTGCTGGATAGCGAAGCAAAGAAGCTCTATGTAGCAAATATTATGACACAGCCCGGAGAATCCACTGGATATTCTGTGGCTGATCATATAGAAGCGATACATAAGCATGTCGGCGCGCCGTTCATACAATTTGTTATTGCCAATCATAAGACAGTCAATAAGAAAATATCTTCGAATTATGCAAGAAGGAATTCGACTTTTGTTAATTGTGATACACTGAGAGTGAAATCGATGGATATCGAGATGATTACGAACGATCAGCTGGTGCACGTCAATAAAGATTACATGGTCAGACATAATAATGAAGTACTTGCAGATATGATCTATGAGCTTGCCTTATCTGAGATAAGCACGATTCAGGTCACTCAGAGAGAGGAAGATTAACAGTGTCATTTGCATCTGAAATGAAAAATGAATTAACACGTATTGAAGCGGACGACTGCTGTAATAAGGCGGAACTCGCTGCTTTAATACGTATGAATGGAAATTTGAGTATTTCAAACAGGGAATGGGTCATCAATGTACAGTCTGAAAATGCGGCTATTGCAAGACGAATTTTCTCATTGATCAAAAAAATATTCGGTGTGGAAATAGAACTGCTTGTCCGTAAGAAGATGAAGCTCAAAAAGAATAATGTCTATATATGTCGGATCAAGACGAGAGCAAGAGATATTCTCTCTGAACTCGGTATATTGGTGGATGGGACATTTCTTCACTCAATTGATGAGGCTCTCGTCGAAAAAGACTGTTGCAAGAGGAGTTATTTGAGAGGCGCATTTCTGGCGGGAGGGTCTGTCAATAACCCTGAAACATCCTCCTATCATCTAGAAATATTCTCACTGTACGAAGAGCATTCACGAGATTTGACGAAGCTGATGAATCTGTATGGCCTCAATGCCAAAACACTTGAACGAAAAAAAGGATATATCAGTTATATGAAGGAAGCAGAGCGTATTTCTGATTTCTTAAGTTTAATTGGTGGTTATCAGGCACTGCTTAAATTTGAAGATGTCAGAATTGTCCGTGACATGCGCAATTCAGTCAACAGACTTGTTAACTGTGAAACAGCGAACTTGAATAAAACGATTGGTGCGGCCATGCGGCAAGTAGAGAATATAGAATTCATTGACAAGGAAATAGGGATTGATGAACTGCCTGAGCGGCTGCGTGAAATTGCACGGTTGCGTGTACTTCATCAAGATATTTCATTGAAGGAATTAGGAGAAATGGTGTCGACCGGTATTATCTCTAAGTCAGGCGTCAATCATCGTCTAAGAAAACTTGATGAAATCGCTGATAAACTGAGAAACGGCGAACACATCGAATTCAAGAAATAACAGAATACACACTCTGGATAACGAAAAACCAGCTGAAATTATTTCTTTCAGCTGGTTTTTTATGCAGCAATGAACTTGTTGAATCAAATTTTACTGCTGTTTAAAGGCCTCGAATGACATAAATGATTCTTTAGGGATTTCAAAACTGTCAGGCGTCCGATGATTAACCGCGTTAATGGCAGTATGCATCAGCAGTTCCCGTTGATAATCGAACTGGCGTTTACCGAACTCTTTGACATAGCGTTCATAAGCTTTATAATCCCGATCTTTTTTGTTCAGACTGTTCAAGTATGCTGCGTCATCTTCATGCATCTCATAATGAGGATAGGTAGGGTTGCCATTATTCTGCTGTTCAACGGAAACATGTTTCGGATCCGCTGTAATAAATGTGCCGTCATCCAGCATATACATACTCAGATTGTTGTAGGTAATTTTTAATATCGCATGAAATGTATGGCCTTCACCAGCAGGTTTCGTAGGAATGCCGTGACCCGTATCTTCTGTATAGATCATAGTGTCATTATCCAATACTTTTACAGTTTGGTTGACGTTTGTTGTTTTTAGCTTTGTCAGCGGATAGGTCTTCACGTGCTGTTGTGTCTGCTGTTTGTCGATAGTTCCCGACGCACATCCCGTCAACACAAGCAGGATGATGATGTTTATTATGTATTTCATAAGGATACTCCTTTAATCATATAAATAAGTCTGAGACCATTGTCCCAGACTTAAGTGAAACAAGTCATGAATTATTTCAAGAATTTAAAAATTCGTTTGGCACTGTCGGTATTATCCATGTTACCTCTCCATAAATCGCTGCCTGGACCATAACCGTATACATTAACATCTTCACCAGTATGTCCGCCTGTTGTCCAACCTGTATAACTTCTCGTATCGACAGGACGTTCAAGCGCATCTTCAATAGCAGTTGCATTTTTAGCTGCTACAGCATCTTTAACTGATTTAACTTCATCCGCAGTCAATTCGAAACCAATATTTTCTTTGAGAATACTGTCTACGTCAGCACCATCTTTCATCAGCTGAGCGCGTAAGTATTCAGGTGTGTGTTTCATCTGTTTGATAGGTTCTACGAAGAAGTTATATTCGTCGCGCGCCCCGATAGAGAAACCGCCTGTTGAGTGGTCAGCTGTTGTGATGACGAGTGTATTGCAATCGTTTTTTGCATAGTTGATAGCTTCCTGGAATGCAAGATCGAAGTCTCTCATTTCGCTCATCGCACCTGTAATATCGTTAGCATGGCCGGCCCAGTCAATCTGTGAACCTTCGACCATCAAGAAGAAACCATCTTTGTCTTTGCTCAATTTTTTTAGGGCAGTAGATGTCATCGTTTTTAATGATGGCATATGAGCATCACGGTCAATCATTTTCGGCATGCCGCCAGGTGAGAATAGACCGAGAATCTGTTTGTCTTTTGAATTAGAGGCTGCTTTTAGCAATCCTTTTTTAGTGCTGACATATTTGTAACCATCGTTCTTGAATTCTTTGATCAAGTTACGGTCGTCACGTTTAAAGTAATTTTTTCCGCCGCCTAATATCACATCTACTTTGTGTTTACCGTTAATCATTTCATCGAAGTAATCATCAGCAATGGCAGACATGTTCTTACGTGATTCATCGTGCGCACCGTAAGCAGCAGGTGTTGCGTGAGTCACTTCAGAAGTCGCTACTAATCCAGTAGATTTTCCGACTGCTTTTGCCTGCTCTAAAACAGTCTTGACAGGCGTCTTATCATTATCAACAGCAATGGCATTATTGTATGTTTTGACACCAGCACTCATAGCTGTTGCAGCAGACGCTGAGTCCGTGATGTTTTCGTGTTCATCTTCAGGAATAGTACGCTGAGTTCCAAGTAGATAACTATCGAATGAAACTTTGTCTAAACCTTTTGTCTGTGGTTTGTCCTGCATATAGCGGTAAGCCGTGTTGTATGAAGGTCCCATGCCATCACCGATCATGAAGATGATATTCTTTGGAGTCTGTTTGGATGATACTTTACATGTCTTGGCAGCTTCTGCTGTTTTAGAGTGCAGCGACGCAGCATTAGGCATTGATGATAAGAAGAGACCAGCAATAACAGATGACGCGATGACCTTGTTAAAAGTTTTCACGGAATAATTCCTCCTAAGTTTTATAAGTACAACAATAATCTATCAATTATTTGTAAATTATATTCAGTTGTTGTGTAAAAAGAATGTAAATTTTCATAAAAAAAGCTGACAGTGATTAAACTGTCAGCAGATCATTGTTATTTATTTGTTTCTGTTGGGTTCATAACGTCATCAATCAAGCCGTATTCTTTTGCTTCTTCAGCACTTAAGAAATTATCACGGTCCGTATCTTTTTCGATTTTTTCGATAGGCTGACCCGTGCGTTCTGATAAAATACGATTTAATTTCTCACGAGTTTTCAAAATATGACGGGCAGCGATTTCAATTTCAGTAGCTTGTCCTTGAGCACCACCTAATGGCTGGTGAATCATGACTTCAGCGTTCGGCAGTGCAAAGCGTTTGCCTTTTGCGCCGGCTGCCAAAAGGAATGAACCCATTGAAGCTGCCATCCCGATACAAATCGTTTGGACGTCTGGTTTGATATGCTGCATCGTATCATAGATTGCCATACCGGCTGTCACGCTGCCGCCTGGTGAGTTGATGTATAAGTAGATGTCTTTTTCAGCATCTTGCGCCTGCAGGAACAGCAATTGAGAAACGATTGAATTCGCAACGTTATCGTCAATTTGTGAACCAAGCATAATAATGCGGTCTTTTAGTAAGCGGGAGTAGATGTCATAAGCACGTTCTCCTCGGTTTGTTGTTTCAATGACTGTTGGGATTAAATTCATTTGTAAATCCTCCTTGATAATAGGTTTAGCTATAATATACTATGGAAGGTCAAAAATAGTCAAAAGATAAACTTCAGCTTTCAAAAATTATTTTTCTATAGGTATCTACCCTTTATTCATACGAATTAAAGATGACAAAAGTTTATTACATAGCATAAATTGTATTATTGCATATTTATCTTTTTTAAAAGTATCGTTATAATAGAATTTATCATGCCCTCGTGGTGTAATGGATAACACATAAGATTCCGGTTCTTAAAATGGGGGTTCGATCCCCTCCGAGGGCGTAACTAAAGGTCTGCAGTGATGTAGGCTTTTTTCTTTTGTTTTTGGGTATAGTTAAAAAAAACAGAGGAGTTGACGTGATGATGAATGTAGAACGTTTGGAATTTGTGATTCTTTATGAGCTGAAAAATGGGACGGTGCTCGCTGACTTCTTTGGCTGGATTGATGTCAATGTGTTAGAAGGTACTTTAAGTGCGATGAAAGAGCAGGGGTTTTTATCCGGCGAAATAGTTGATGAAGATGTTGTTGTGTTGAAAAACATTGAAATTACAGAAGCTGGACGTCTGAAGCTCGAAACGATGCTGCACGATAATGAGTTCGAGGCAGATTATATTGACAATTATAATAATAAGCAATTAAAGGACTGGGTTTATGAGCAGTAATAATCAGCCGCTTGAACTAATCATGTATACACAGCCTCACTGCAGTCTGTGTGATGACGCCAAAATTCAACTTGAAGCTGCAAGGGAAGAAATTCCTTTTACTTACCGTGAAATTGATATCAATCAGGATGACGAATTGATGGAACGATGGCAGATCAGGGTCCCGGTTATTACATATCAAGATGTCATCATTCAAGAAGGAATCATCGATTTTGTAACTGTTGTTGAAGAACTGAATAATTTGATTAAAGACTGAAGTTATTTTCTTGCATTAATTGTCTGCTCTTGTTATGATGAATTTGTAGCGAGAGTACTTTTTTGTCCCATGCGGGTCGATTTGTGTCACGGTAGGGTCACTCTTTGTTGCAAGGAGGACGTCAATGGATAATATTCTTGCAGTACAACAGCGACTGATTCCTGATTTAATCGAAAAAATGTATCGGCGATTTAATATTTTGTCTACTATATATCAGTTTCAGCCTATAGGGAGGCGGGCCTTAAGTGAACAACTTAATCTTACGGAACGCGTACTGCGGACTGAAGTGAATATATTAAAGGACGGATATTTAATTGAGATTCATTCAAAAGGTATGACGGTCACTTCAGATGGTGAAGATGTTCTTGAACAGCTATCACATTACTTGAAGAGCTACGGTAATTTAAGTGCCATTGGTCGACAGCTTAAAGAGATGTATCGACTTAAGAAAGTCATGGTGGTCAAAGGTAATGCAGATGATGACAGCACAGCTGCTGATAAGCTTGGCAGTGAAGCGAGTCGTTGTCTGCAGGAGATACTGGTACCTGGTATGGTCGTCACTGTTACTGGTGGATCAACAATGGCCAGTGTCTCTAAGCATCTGACACCGATGCCATTTGAGGTGAAGTTTACACCTGCTCGTGGCGGACTCGGGGAGCACCTGCAGCAGCAGGCTAACAGCATTGTTGCGAGCATGGCGGCTAAAACTGACGGAACTTATGAAGTGCTGTATGTTCCGGACTTAGTCAGCGATTCAACTTATCACAGTCTGCTCAAGGAACCTGCAGTGAGTAAAGTTCTGCAGCAGGTGAAATCAGCGGAAGTAGTGATACACGGGATTGGAGATGCCATGAAGATGGCTGAACGCCGGTCAACATCACCTGACATTAAAAAACTGCTGATAGATAAACAGGCGGTCGGTGAAGCTTTTGGTTATTATTTCGATAAATCGGGTAATATCATTCATAAGGTGCGAACAATCGGCCTGCAGCTCGAAGATCTTCCAGCGAAACAGCATATTATTGCTGTTGCGGGCGGCAGGAGTAAAGCTGAGGCGATAGAGGCTTATTTGAGAATCGCACCTGAACAGACTATCTTAATTACAGACGAAGCAGTAGCAAGTTATTTATTAAAGGTTAAAAGCCTTTAAAAATATTAATAGAAATAAAGGAGGCCATTATTCATGGCAGTTAAAGTAGCAATTAACGGATTTGGACGTATCGGACGTTTAGCATTCAGAAGATTACAAGAGGTTGAAGGAATTGAAGTTGTAGCAGTAAACGACTTAACAGATGACGAAATGTTAGCTCACTTACTTAAATATGATACAACTCAAGGTCGTTTCAAAGAAGAAGTACGTGTCGTTGACGGTGGTTTCCTTGTTAACGGACGCGAAATCAAATCATTTTCTAATCCAAAACCTGAAGAACTTCCATGGGGAGATCTTGACATCGATGTAGTGTTAGAATGTACTGGATTCTTCACAGACAAAGAAAAAGCACAGGCTCATATTAAAGCAGGCGCTAAAAAAGTATTGATTTCTGCTCCAGCGACAGGCGACTTGAAAACAGTAGTTTACAACGTTAACCATGATGTTCTTGACGGTACAGAAGAAATCGTATCAGGTGCATCTTGTACAACTAACTGCTTAGCGCCAATGGCTAAAACATTACATGACAAATTCGGCATCATCGAAGGCTTAATGATGACAGTTCACGCATTCACAGGCGATCAGAACACATTGGATGCACCACATCCAAAAGGTGACTTCCGTCGTGCGCGTGCAGCAGCTAACAACATCGTTCCTAACTCAACAGGTGCAGCTAAAGCAATCGGTTTAGTTATTCCTGAACTTAAAGGTAAACTAGATGGTTCAGCACAGCGTGTACCAGTACCAACTGGTTCTATCACTGAGTTAACAACAATTCTTGAAAAAGAAGTAACAGTTGAAGAAATTAACCAGGCGATGAAAGAAGCAACTAACGAATCATTCGGTTACACTGAAGATGAAATCGTATCTTCAGACATTATTGGTATTACTTATGGTTCATTATTCGATGCAACACAAACACGTGTAATGACTGTTGGTGAACACCAAATGGTTAAAACAGTAGCTTGGTACGATAACGAAATGAGTTATACTGCTCAATTAGTACGTACTTTAGAATTCTTAGCTGAACAAGCACAAGCTAAATAATATTTTATTCACGCGTAAGCGGGGGAAGATTTCGCTTCTCCTGCTTATTTTATTATTAGGAGTTCATTGTTATAATTAACATCGTAAACACTAATATTTTATAGGAGGCCACAAAGATGGTTAAAAAGATTGTTTCAGATTTAGACTTAAAAGATAAAAAGGTTTTAGTACGTGCAGATTTTAACGTACCGATGAAAGATGGTGCGATCACTAATGATAATCGTATCGTAGAAGCATTACCTACTATTAAATATATTATTGAACAAGGTGGTAAAGTCATTTTATTCTCTCACTTAGGTAAAGTGAAAGCTGAAGAGGATAAAGCGAAGTTATCATTACAACCTGTAGCAACACGTTTAACTGAACTATTAGGGAAAGATGTTAAATTCGTAGCTGAAACACGTGGCGAAGCATTAGAAGCGGCAATCGATGCATTAGCTCCTGGCGATGTTTTATTATTTGAAAATACACGTTTTGAAGATGTAGATGGTAAGAAAGAAAGTAAAAATGATCCTGAATTAGGTAAGTACTGGGCTTCATTAGGTGATGTGTTTGTAAATGACGCATTTGGTACAGCTCACCGTGAGCATGCATCAAACGTTGGAGTATCAACACATTTAGAAACTGCTGCTGGGTTCCTGATGGAAAAAGAAATTAAATTCATCGGTGGTGTTGTAGAAAATCCTGAACGTCCATTTGTAGCAATTTTAGGTGGCGCGAAAGTCTCTGACAAAATTGGTGTTATCGAAAACTTATTGAAAGTAGCTGATAAAGTATTGATCGGTGGCGGTATGGCTTATACTTTCTTAAAAGCACAAGGCAAAGAAATTGGTCAATCATTATTAGAAGAAGATAAAATTGAATTAGCGCATGATTTATTAGCACGAGGAGAAGGTAAGATTGTATTACCAGTTGATGCAGTTGTAACGAAAGAATTCTCAAATGATGGAGAGATTACTACCGTACCAGTTGATGAAATTCCTCAAGATTTACAATCATTAGATATTGGACCAGCTACGATTGAGTTATTCAAAAAAGAATTAGAAGGCGCAAAGACAGTTGTATGGAATGGACCGATGGGTGTATTTGAAATGAGCAACTTCGCTAAAGGTACAATCGGTGTTTGTGAAGCGATTGCACATTTAGAAGGTGCAACTACAATTATCGGTGGTGGAGATTCTGCTGCAGCTGCAATGGATCTTGGATTTGCAGATAAATTTACACATATTTCAACAGGTGGCGGAGCGTCATTAGAATATTTAGAAGGTAAAGAACTACCTGGTATTAAATCAATCTCTGAAAAATAAAAAGGTGGATGTTAAAATGAGAAAACCAATTATCGCAGGAAACTGGAAAATGAACAAAACAGTTAAAGAAGCAAAAGATTTTGTCGCTAATTTACCTGCTTTACCAAGCACGGATAGCGTTGATGCAGTAATTTGCGCACCAGCAATTCAATTAGATGCATTAGTAAGTGCAAACGTTGAAGGTTTAAATATCGGGGCGCAAAACTGTTACTTTGAAGATAATGGAGCATTTACTGGTGAAACTTCACCAGCTGCATTGAAAGACTTAGGTGTTAAGTATGTAGTTTTAGGGCATTCTGAACGTCGTGAGTACTTTGGAGAAACAGATGAAGATGTAAATAAAAAAGCTTTAGCTGTTTTTAAACACGGTATGACGCCAATTATCTGCTGTGGTGAAACAGATGAAGAACGTGAATCGGGTCAATTTGAAGCTCGCGTTGGTTCTCAAGTTTCTAACGCATTAAAAGGATTTACTGAAGAACAAGTTAAATCTGCTGTCATTGCTTATGAACCAATCTGGGCAATTGGAACTGGTAAATCTGCTACAAGTGAAGATGCGGAGTCATCTTGTAAGTTCGTTCGTTCTGTTGTTGAAAAAGACTTCAATACAGAAGTAGCACAAGCTGTACGTATTCAATACGGTGGTTCTGTTAAACCAGAAAACATTAAAGAATACATGGCGAATGAAAATATTGATGGTGCGTTAGTAGGCGGAGCGTCATTAGAAGTAGATTCATTCGTAAAATTGTTAGAAGGTGCTAAGTAATGAAAAGCCCAACTGCTTTAATCATACTAGATGGCTTTGCTTGCCGAGAAGAGACTTTCGGTAATGCAGTAGCTCAAGCAAATAAACCGAATTTTGATCGTTACTACAACAAATATCCACATGAGCAATTAATGGCATGTGGACTTGATGTAGGGTTGCCGGAAGGACAAATGGGTAACTCAGAAGTTGGCCATTTAAATATTGGTGCAGGCCGTATTGTATATCAATCATTAACACGCATTAACAAATCTATTCATGACGGTGACTTCTTTACCAATGATGTGTTATTAGATGCGATGAAACATGTAAAAGAACATGATTCAGCGTTACACTTAATGGGATTATTATCTGACGGCGGTGTACACAGTCATTACAAACATCTATTTGCATTATTAAAACTTGCAAAAGAACAAGGTGTTGAAAAAGTTTATGTTCACGCATTTTTAGATGGTCGTGATGTTGGCCAGCAAACAGCATTACAATTCATTGAGGAAACTGAACGACAGTTTAAAGAAATTGGTGTTGGACAATTTGCATCTGTTTCTGGTCGTTATTATGCGATGGATAGAGATAAGCGTTGGGATCGTGAACAGTTAGCATATGATGCGATGACATACGGTAAAGGTGTCGAATACAAAACGGCTAAAGCTGGTGTTGAAGCAAGTTATGCTGAAGGTGTTAACGATGAGTTCGTAGTTCCATTCGTAGTAAAAGACGAAGAAGTTGGTTCAGAAAATACAGGTGTTGATGATGGAGATGCAATGATTTTCTTCAACTTCAGACCTGACCGTGCAGCACAATTATCAGAAGTCTACACGAATGAAGAATTTGATGGTTTTAAAATGGATAAGCGATTAATCGGCATCAAATTTGTAACATTTACTAAGTATAATGATCAAGTGAAAGCTGATGTTGTGTTTGTTAAAGAAGATTTAGTCAATACCATTGGTGAAGTTGCGAGTAAAAATGGCTTAAAACAATTACGTATTGCTGAAACTGAAAAGTATCCACACGTGACATATTTCATGAGTGGTGGACGTAATGAAGCGTTTGATGGAGAACGACGTGTATTAATTGACTCTCCAAAAGTTGCAACATATGATTTGAAACCTGAAATGAGTGCATACGAAGTACGAGATGCATTGCTTGCAGAACTTAATAAAGGTGATCTGGATTTAGTTTTATTAAACTTTGCAAATCCTGATATGGTAGGTCACTCAGGGATGCTTGAACCTACAATTAAAGCGATAGAAGCAGTCGATGAATGTTTAGGAGCTGTTGTTGATAAGATTCTTGAAATGGGAGGCACTGCAATTATTACAGCTGACCATGGTAATTCAGATGAAGTAGTAACGATCGACGGTACACCTATGACTGCGCATACGACTAATCCGGTGCCAGTGATTGTAACACGTGAAGGTGTGACACTTCGTAGTGGTGGTCGTTTAGCTGATTTAGCACCTACATTAATTGATTTATTAGGTGTTGAAAAGCCCTTTGAAATGACTGGTGAATCATTAATTCAAAAGTAAATCTTACTTAAATAAAAAGTATCACTAAAATTAATTTAATTAATTGATTAATCCTGATAAATCGGGAATAATTAAATAGAAAATAAAACAAACAAAGGAGTTTTACACATGCCAATTATTACAGATGTTTATGCACGCGAAGTATTAGATTCAAGAGGTAATCCTACAATTGAAGTTGAAGTATTCACAGAAAGCGGTGCTTTAGGTCGTGCATTAGTACCTTCTGGTGCTTCTACTGGTGAACATGAAGCTGTTGAATTACGCGATGGTGATAAAGATCGTTACATGGGTAAAGGTGTATTAAAAGCTGTTGAGAACGTTAATGAAATTATCGCTCCAGAAATCATCGAAGGTGATTTTTCAGTTTTAGACCAAGTATCAATCGACAAAATGATGATCGCTTTAGACGGTACAGAAAACAAAGGTAAATTAGGTGCAAATGCTATTTTAGGCGTTTCAATCGCTGTAGCGCGCGCTGCTGCCGAATACTTAGGTATGCCTTTATACAAATACTTAGGTGGATTTAACGGTACGCAATTACCAGTTCCTATGATGAACATCGTAAATGGTGGATCTCACTCTGACGCACCTATCGCATTCCAGGAGTTTATGGTATTACCTGTTGGTGCACCTAACTTTAAAGAAGCGTTACGTTGGGGAGCAGAAATCTTCCATAACTTAGCGAAAATCTTAAAATCTCGTGGATTAGTAACAGCAGTAGGTGACGAAGGTGGATTCGCTCCAACATTCGAAGGTACTGAAGATGCTGTTGAAACAATTTTAGAAGCAATTAAAGCAGCAGGTTTAGAACCTGGTAAAGATGTATTCTTAGGATTTGACTGTGCTTCATCTGAATTCTATGAGAATGGTACTTATGATTATGCTAAATTCGAAGGTGAAGGCGGCGCGAAACGTACTTCAGCTGAACAAGTAGATTACTTAGAAGAATTAGTTAATAAATATCCAATTATCTCTATCGAAGATGGTATGGATGAAAACGACTGGGACGGTTGGAAAGCTTTAACTGAACGTTTAGGAGATAAAGTTCAATTAGTTGGAGATGATCTGTTCGTTACTAACACTAAAATTTTAGAGCGTGGTATCAACGAAGGTGTTGGTAACTCAATCTTAATCAAAGTTAACCAAATTGGTACTTTAACTGAAACATTTGAAGCAATCGAAATGGCTCAAAAAGCTGGTTCTACTGCAGTAGTTTCTCA
>CAACWK010000064.1_pt1 | contig 52627 bp, 59 predicted proteins | sample 2275631 | NCBI WGS metagenome assembly CAACWK01 (sample SAMEA5312458, study PRJEB27640) | indoor metagenome | biome: indoor environment; feature: uncontrolled; material: polymer tiles stone | place: Germany | collected 2014-07-07 | reverse complement strand
CATTTGAGGAAGGTTTTTTAATAGCCGTTAATAAATGGATTATGATTCATTTCATAGCCAATCGTTGTTTTTGGACCATGGCCCGGGTATATGATCATTTGTTCATCTAGTCGGAACAACACTTCAGTAATTGAATGCATCAGTGACTGCAGGTTGCCTTCTTTCAGATCGGTTCTACCGATTCCTTCTTTGAATAAGGTATCACCGACAACAGCGAAGTCATCAAACACAAAGCTTAAGCTGCCCGGTGAATGACCCGGAGTCTCATAGACATCAAACTGAAAAGTACCTATAGTTCGACTACCCTTTACTAACACTTTTGGGATTTGTCTCACAATGATTTCCGGCATTCCATAGGCACTGTATTTTTGAGAACCATTAAATTCTGAATTCGTCAGCCAGTACTTCTCCTTATCAGCTGCATATAAGGGAACGTCAAACTGACGACATAGTTCATCAACAGCGCCTATATGATCAAAATGCGTATGGGTCAATAATATCGCAGTCACAGGCTTATTGATTGCTCTGATTTGATTGATAACACGCTCTGGTTCTGCTCCAGGATCAATGACAAGCACTGCTCTGTCATTCTCAACGATATAGCAATTTGTTTCAAGCATTCCTAAACTCATTGTATGTACTTTCAATTACAGTCCTCCTCATAAAATTACCCTCGACAAATGTCTCTATTAATTATACAATAATCAGTGATAATAAAAGTACTAACTTGGGGGTTATACTATGCCATTTATTAATACTGGCGAACTATTCGAAATATTCGGAACTAAAATTCATATCGGTGTCAATATCTTTGCACTTCTCATGCTGGCAGTTGCTGTATTATCCGTTATGGGTTTAATTGGTGCTATCAAAGAAAAAAATATTCTAGGTATGATTTTTGGATTACTTGCAACTTTAGCGTTTGGATTCTTTGCTTTAGCGACAATCTTCACTTACGGCTATCCTATTTTACACCATTAAAAAAGACGATAAATATCGTCTTTTTTTATTTTAGATGTCGATTCACTGCTTCTATTTTATCCATCATTTGACGTGATTTATCTCTTCTGTCATCAATTCTAATGTTAGTACATACTCTCTGGACGCCTTTGTTAAACGGTGCCTCGTGTATTTCCCCGATCACCTCAAGCAGCACTGACAGTTCTCCTTCAATCAATGTACTCATTGGTGTCAGCTGAAAATCGATCAAGCCTTGCTGCTGTTTTTCCTGTAAAATCTTTTGAATATCCGCGATATACGTACTGACACTGATAGACTTCCCGTCAAGCGGTATAACAACTACATCGACTATCGCCAAAACTCATTCCTCATTTCACATATTGTTTGATTAAGCCTGCTGCACCGATCATTCCTGCATCATTTCCGAGCTGTGCTGTAACAATTTTAGTTCCTTCAACAGCAGGAGAAAAAGTGATTTCCCTGAATTTTTCATCTATATGATCAATCAGAATGTCTCCTGCTTTAGACACACCGCCGCCGACAATAATATACTCCGGATTGGACATGACGCTCACTACACTCAAAGCATACGCAATATAGTTAGATACTTTACGTATCACATACAGTGCAAATTCATCCCCTGCTTTTGCGGCATCAAACACTTGTTTCGCCTGCAGTGACTGACTTTCAATCTCATCTTGAATCACCGTACTGAAATGAAGTTCCTGATAATAATGGTAAGCCAGGTTCACCACACCTGTGGCACTCGCCACTGTTTCAAGGCATCCTTTGTGACCACAGTTACACTGAAATCTTTCTTTAAAATCTACTTTGAAGTGTCCGAGTTCACCGCCTGAGCCGTTATGACCATGCACAAGCTCATTGTTACTGATGATACCGCCACCCACTCCAGTACCGAGTGTGATGCATACAACGTCTCTTGCATCGCGTCCTGCACCTTTGAATTTCTCTCCGAGCGATGCCACATTCGCATCATTATCAACATACACAGGTCTACCACTCAGCTGTTCATATTCTTCCCGGATGTTCTTTTTGCCGTGCCAGTTCAAATTGATAGCACCGTTGACAATTCCATTTTCAAAATCAATCGGCCCTGGTACGCCAAGTCCTATCCCCTTCACATCTTCTATATCATAGCCTTTTAAATGCGCATTTTTCTCAAATGATTCATGGATATTGCGTAAAATCTGGCTGCCATTGTCATCTTTGTTAGTAGGAATCTCCCATTTGTGAAGGATTTCAAGTTCCTCATCCATCACGCCAAGTTTACAAGTGGTACCGCCGATATCCGCTGCTAAAATTATCATAGTTTCCCCATCTTCCTCTGATTTAATATTAATCTTGCCTGAATATATTCCTCATTACTGATCAGCATTGAATCATGTAATGCTTTCAGTTCCTGACTCATCATCTCTATCGTGTTCTGTTCGTCTTTGAAATAGACAATCAGTCCGAATTTCTTGAGTAACTGCTGGACGTCATAAAATGAATTCATCTTACTTTTCAAACACCTCTATTTCTGTACGGAGCTTTTTATACGCTGGTCTGGCATCTATTGCCATCGCTTTGTCAAGATAGCTCGCTGCCTTGTTATAATTGTCTGCTGCACGCATTGCTAAAGCCATCTGATAATTCAGTGGTGCTGATTCAGGAAATTGCTTTAACCCTTTCTTCCATATATCCATCGCATCCGACACACTGCTGTCATGCGCCTTTACTAAACCGTAAAGAATATATGTTTCATCATTTTCGTAACCGTGCTCGAGCGTACTTTTTAATATGTTTTCAGCCTCATTGAAGTCACCTTGGGCCATGGACTGTTCAGCCTGATTGTTGTAAATATGATTTTCCTCAACAGAAAAAATATTCATCAGTAACAGTACGAGGATGAGGCCGGTACCGATCAGCAGCAGATAAAAGTACTTTCTTTTGATTTGATAACTGTACGTTAATAAAGCGGCTAAAAATCCACCAAATAAACCGCCGAAATGAGCCAGATTATTAACTTGCGCAAATACGTTGCTGATCAACAGAAAAATAATCATTCCCAGCACAGATTGTATAATAAACTTCCGGTCAAATTTGCCGCTGAAAATAAAGTAGGCAATCAATGCCCCTAACAAACCACTGATAGCACCGCTCGCTCCTGCTGACAATGAAGTTGTATCAAATGATAACGAAATTAAATTACCTAATAATCCTGCTGATAGATAGATGATCAAATAGCGGAATGAACCATATAAATATTCGATGATTTTACCGAATATATAAAGTGCCATCATATTAAACAGCAGGTGAGAAAAATCAAAATGAAGAAACATCGACGTGACCAACCTGAAGTAATCGCCATGAATGAAATTAAAATGCGTTAATCCTCCCTGATCCACTAACCGGCTGCCGCTGACCCCATGTCCTGATAGCATAGTCACTAAGTAAACAATGATATTCATAATAATTAACGTGAATGTAGCCGGTGCAAATTTTATCATCGCACGATCGATAAAATTGTTTTTAATGACTTTGTTACGATAAGTATTTTCTGCTTTTGGTTTCAAACGGTCTGCCGCTATCTTGTAAGGAAAGGAGATTGGCAGCTGATCTAAATCTTTTTTGCGCTCTATACTGTTCACTTTCACTAATTCATCATGTAACTCTCCATGCGTTTCCTGATTGACAAGCAGCAGCCGTATTCTCTGCGGTGTATAGTTCAGCTGCTGATTGAATACATCCATGTTATCTTTCATTTTATCAACCAGAAAATTGAGAGACTGGACGCTTTGTTTCTCGCTGACAAACCGTATCAGTTCTTTTTTGGATTTGTTCTGTAAAATGATATCCGTTTCATCTTCATTAATATATGCAAGCTCATAATCTGAGTACTTGATAATATGATAAATTGACTGCCATAACTGTTTATTACTGATCATGTGCGTACTCCTGTCAATAGTCGTTCTTCCGTAATCACTAAATGAACTGGTTCATCAAAGGGTTCCGGTTCTAATGCTGTTATCTGCCCTTCTAGTGCAAGACTCACTGTCTTACCGGTAAAACAGGCAAGAAATCTGTCATAAAATCCACCGCCGTAACCAATGCGGTATCCTCTTTCATCAAAAGCGACTCCGGGTACAATTAACAAATCGAGATGATTGTTAATTTCATGAGGCTCTTGAACCGCCAATATCCCTTTTGCATCTTCAATTAATTCATCTAGTGATTGAAACTTCACGAAGTCCATACGCTTACTGCTATAATCACAGTGAGGCACATAGACTGATTTCCCTTCAATTAAAGCATATTTAATGATATCAAATGTATTGATTTCATGTGCCATACTTAATGTAATGCCGACACTCGATGCATTTTTCCAGTCCTCACACTTGAAGAGTTGTCTTAACAGTAAAACTTCATCACGATATTTACGATGACCTTTTAAGAAGGCGACTTTTTCCTGTCTAATTAACTTTTTATTCACATTAATCACCTCAGTCATATTATACCTTATTTCGCTGGAATGCTTAAAGAATAAAAAAAAGCAGACACATACGCATCTGCTTAATCCATTATTTTGTTTCTCTGTGTAAAGTTTTTTTGTTATCACGTGAACAGAATTTGTTCATTTCAATACGTTCTGGGTTATTACGTTTATTTTTCTTAGTGATGTAGTTTCTTTCACCACATTCTGTACATGCTAAAGTTACATTAACGCGCATTTTATTCCCTCCTTACTCATTGTTTCCATACGACCTTTTAATAATAACACCAAATGATGACAATTTCCAGCGTTATTTAAGAAATTTATCGTAACGGTCACCTGTAATGAAGTAATAAATATTCTCAGCAATATTAGTAATATGATCACCAATTCGCTCAAGATATCGTGCTGCTAAGTGAGCCTGCCCAGAAATAAATGGATCATTATCGATTAAATATGATGTGTTAACAATTTCTTTGTAAAGGTCATCAATATCTTCATCTCTATCGATAATTTCCTTAGTCAAGTTAACATCTTTCTTCCGGTAAGCATCTTTTAAGTCATAGAGCATTAACATGCTCAACTTACCCATTGTTTTTAATCTAGATAAAATCACAGTATCTTCAAATCTTACACGGCGGCGAATCTTCGCAAGATTACCCGCATTGTCACCCATCCGTTCCAATTCAGATGCTATTTTAATACTTGCCATAATAATTCTTAAATCAGTGGCAATAGGCTGCTGTTTCGTGATCAGACTTATTACCTGTTCATTGATTTCATTCTCTAAATCATTAATGACATTGTCATGTTTTATTAGTTCTCTTGCTTCCTGAACATCTTCACTACTTAATACGTCAATTGACCGTTCAATCACATGATATACTTCATCAGCCATCTTAATGACAGAATCAATTAATTCATTTAAAGACTCTTCGTATTTTTCTCTCATATCAACCAAATCTTCCAGAGATATAACGTTCTGTCTGTTCATCAGCTGGGTTTGAGAAGATTTTATCAGTAGTATCGAACTCATTGACATAACCATTCAGGAAGAATGCTGTTTTATCAGAGATACGAGCTGCCTGCTGCATATTATGTGTGACGATAATAATTGAATAATCTTTTTTAATCTCTTGAACAAGTTCTTCGACCTTTAATGTGGAGATTGGATCTAGTGCTGAAGTCGGCTCATCCATAAGAATAACGTCTGGTTCAATCGCCAGACATCTCGCGATACAAATACGCTGCTGTTGTCCACCTGAAAGACCATAGGCGTTCTGGTTCAAACGATCTTTAGTTTCTTCCCAGATAGCTGCGCCTCGTAATGATTTTTCGACGATTTCATCGAGAATTTTCTTATCAGTGATGCCATGAATTCTTGGTCCGTAAGTAATATTGTCATAAATAGATTTAGGAAATGGATTAGGCTTTTGGAAGACCATTCCGACACGTGTTCTTAAATGTTCTACTTTGTAGTTGCGATCAAAGATGTTATCACCACGGTATAAAATTTCTCCTGATGTTTTAACTCCTGGCACAAGTTCAATCATACGGTTTAAAGTTTTGATGTATGTTGATTTACCACAACCTGATGGACCGATGATAGCTGTCACTTCATTTTCGATAATATCCAGATTAATATTTTGCAGTGCATGATTTTCACCATACCATAAATCTAGATTTTTCGTTTGATAGACTAACTTTTTATCATCATTAACCGCACGATCAGTATGCTGTAATCCTTCTTTCGCTGATGATGTGACTGTGACTTCCGGATTTCGTTTTGTAGCAATTGTTTCGTTCATAATAAGACCCCTCTCAAAATGAGATTAATATTTTTTCTGATATTTATTTCGTATATAAATAGCAATAGAGTTCATAGCAATAAGCAATATTAACAGCACGATAATAGCTGCTGATGAAAGATATTGGAATTCTTCTTTAGGAAGTTTTGCCCACGTATAAATCTGCATCGGCAGCGCCTGAAATCTATCCATAATATCATCCGGCGTTTTCATAAAGATAGTTGGAATACCAATAACGACCAGTGGTGCTGTCTCGCCGATGGCACGTGATAAAGCAAGAATCGTCCCTGTTAAAATACCAGGAATAGATGCTGGAAGAACCACATTCGTTATAGTCTGCCACTTCGTTCCACCAAGACCAAGACTTGCTTCACGAATAGAACCAGGAACAGCTCTGATCGCTTCTTGACTTGATACGATGATTACTGGAAGAATCATTAATGACATCGTCAAGGCTGCGGCAATAACTGACTTACCTAGTGATAATGATTCGATACCCGCCCCGCGGACAAATAATGTCAAACCGAGTAATCCAAATACAACTGATGGTACACCAGCCAGGTTAGAAATATTGATTCTGACAAATCTTGTGAACCAGTTATCTTTAGAATACTCCTCCATGTAAAGTGCAGTTCCTACACCTAATACAACAGCTATTGGTGCTATTGTCATCATCAACCACAATGTTCCTATTAAAGCGCCTTTTATACCAGCTTTTTCAGGAGTAGTCGATGAAAAATTCTGGAAGAAAGCAGGTGTCAGCCAGCCTGCTCCTTTGCGAATAATATCGAACAGAAGTATTGCCAGGACAATCAGACCGATCATCGTACAAATAAAGAAAATCCCTTTAATAATTGAGTTCTTAGTCAATCTGCCAGAGAGATGAGATTCAATTTTTTTCTGATCTATCAATTGCATATTAATACTCCTCTCTGAAGCGGCGTGTTACCCATTGAGAAATAAAGTTCATAATGAGTGTGAATACAAATAAAGTAAACCCAACAGCATAAATACTATAGTAAATATCTGTGCCGTAAGTCGCATCACCGGTCGCTACTTGCACGATAAATCCAGTCATCGTTTGAATTGAGCTCGTTAAACTTAATGTTGAATCAGGTGAGCTGCCTGCTGCTAATGCTACAATCATTGTTTCCCCAATCGCACGAGATATCGCAAGAACGATAGATGCCAGAATACCAGACAATGCTGCAGGGAAGACAATCTTCAATGCGACTTCAAGCTTAGTTGATCCAAGGCCCAGTGCTCCTTCTCTAATAGCCTGAGGAACAGCACTCATCGCATCTTCACTTAAACTTGCAATCATAGGAATGACCATGATTCCTATGACAAGTCCTGGACTGATTGAGTTGAAGCTGCCCAGATCCGGCCATACGGTTCTAAGAATAGGTGTCACAAACGTCAATGCGAAGAAACCATAGACGATAGTCGGAATACCGGCCAATATTTCAAGAATCGGTTTTACGATCCTTCTTGTACGGTCACTTGCATATTCACTTAAATAAAGGGCTGCACCTAATCCGACTGGTACTGCAAATAATGTAGCAATAAACGTCACCTTCAACGTTCCTAAAATTAAAGAGTATATCCCGAATTTAGGGTCTTTACCGAACGCATTCCATTCTTTCTCTAAAAAGAATTCTGAAAAAGAAACACGAGAGAAGAATGTGATAGTCTCAGTCAGTAACGTTATCAAAATACCGATAGTCGTTAAAATAGATACAGATGCAATAATGAGTAAAATAGTTGGAATTAACTTTTCAATAAAGCCTCTGGAATTACTGCTTTGGTTTTGTTTAATCATTTGTTGGACTGAAATTTTGTCTTTCATCATTTAGACTCCTTCATTTTAAAAAAGGGACGAACGATTTCGCCCCTCATTATCTAATGAATAATTATTTTGCTTCTTCAAGTTTCTTTAGATCTTCTTCATAGTCAGCGTCTTCTAGTGGAACATAACCAGAATCAGTAGCCGCTTCAGGCGCATTTTCTAAAGTGAACTTCATGAATTCCTGAAATGCTTCATTGTCTTTAATAGATTCATTTTTTGCGTAGACGTATAATGGACGGCTTAATGGATAAGAACCATCTTTAACTGTATCAGCAGTCGCTTCTACCCCTTCACCTTCGCCTTCTTCTTGAATCTTAACTGCTTTTAAGCTGTCTTCGTTCTCTTGATAGAAGTTGTATCCGAAGAAGCCGACACCATTTTTGTTGTCTTTAACAGATGAAACAATGACGTTAGTATCTGCATTTTTCTCTGCTTTGATTTCACCTTCGTCTAATACTTCTTCACTGAAGAAGTCGTAAGTGCCGTGAGACTGGTCAGGAGAGAACGCTTTGATCTCTTCATCAGGGAAATCACTGCGAACGTCTTTCCATGTTTTAGCTTCTCCACTGTAGATTTTAGCGAGTTCTTCGAATGTTAAGTAATCTACAAAATCATTATCTTTGTTAACCGCTACTGTTAAACCATCAGAAGCAAGTTTAAATTCTGTATAATCGATGCCTTCTTTTTCAAGAGCGTCTTTTTCTTCATCTTTAATATCACGTGATGCATTAGAGAAATCTGTTTCACCAGCAATGAATTTTTCAAAACCGCCGCCAGTACCTGAAGTACCAACTGATACTGTCACATCTGGGTATTTAGCATTGAATTCTTCGTTGATCTTTTCAATGATCGGTGCAACGGTTGTTGAACCATCACCATTTACTTCACCTGACACGTCTTTAGTTTCAGTAGATGTATCACCTTTGTCTGCTGATTTATCTTCAGAATTATTATTTTGAGCAGCGCCACCACATGCACCTAAAAATAATGCAGTACCTAAAACAGTTGTTGAACCTACTAATTGCCATTTTTTCATTATCAAGTTTCCTCCCGTATGTAGACAGAAAATATAAGACTTTGTTTTCTTACATTGCCTACTTTACAGTAGTATTGTTAATTGCAAATGAATGTAATGTAAATTTTTCGTAAAGAAAAAGACGACTTAATCATCAGTCGTCTTTGAATTTTAATGATTCTTGATAGTCCCGCACTACTTGATCTTATCTGCCTTTTTCATCAAAATATGCATTGATAATATCCCGTCCAAGATCACCACCCGGCAGCCACGGCGGCGGCACAGGCTGATTGGTATAGATAATAGAGAAACTCAGCTCTGGATTTTTTTCTGGAGCATAGCCGATATAGGTCGAGTTAACTCGCGGTTTTCCGTCCTGTATGACCTCAGCAGTTCCTGTTTTACCTGCCGATTTGACTTTGGTCTTATTGAAGCTGGAATAACCGGTTCCTTCAATACGATTAAATACCATGTCAAATCCATCCTTGACCTGATCGATTTCTGTCTGTGAATTATTAATCCGATTCAGCACTTTTCCTGTAAACACTTTTTTAACTGGTCCGAGTCTGTCTGTTTTGGAAGGCTCTCTAATTTCTTTGACAAGATGAGTTTGTATTCTATAGCCATCGTTTGCAATCGTAGAAATATATTGTGACAGCTGAAGCGGTGTGTATGTATCGTACTGTCCGATAGCAAGATCGAGATAATTACCTGGATTGTTTTTAAGGACACCAGTTTGTCCTGTGACTTCATTCGGCAGATCAATTCCAGTCTTCACACCTAATCCAAACTGATTAAACCCTTTTCTTATCTTTAACCCTGCCTCAGTAATATCAGCAGGCAGCGACATATTATTCGTGTAATTTGTTCCGGCCATTTTCAATGCCGTCTTAAACATATAGACGTTTGAAGAATGCATCAGCGCTTCTTTATCGGAAATTTTCACTTTACCGTCCTGGTTGAAGTAAGAGCGTTTTGTCAGTCCACCTTCAAACTTCAGTGGTTCATCAATCATCTCTTCTCCTACTGAAATCGCATTGTTACTATAACCCGTCAGCAAGGTTGCTCCTTTTACAGTTGAGCCGACAGCATACTGTGAAGTAAAAGTACCATAATGATAATCTGTGATTTTGCCATTCTTATCAATCTGTCTGCCGGCAAGGGCGAGAATATCACCGTTATTAGGATCTTGTACTACGACAAGTACTTTGTCCATATCTTTGGCACCTTCAGATCGCAGGATACCGATATGCTTATCCACGTATGACTCCACTTTTTTCTGCAGATCAATATCTATTGTCAGTATTAAATCATTGCCTCTTGACCCTTCGTCCAGCACTTCAGTATCAATAATTTTGCCTGATTTGTCAGTAATATAGCGCATCTTCTTCTTTTGACCGCGCAATACATTTTCATATTGATATTCCAGGTAGCTCTGTCCCACTCTATCATTTCTTGAGTATCCTTTAGCAAGATAATAATCAGCTAAGTCTTTTGGCAGTCCTTCTTCTTTTGATGATACTTTACCGAACATTGTTTTTAATGTCTTTCCATATAGATATTTCCTATCCCAGTCCATCGATGTATCTACGCCTGGTAATTTAGATAAATTTTGTGACACTAGCGCATATTCCTGCTCTGTCACAGCATCATTTTTGATGGTCTGAGGATTCAGCTGACTCCCTGAAGACATCTCTCTATAAATAGCCGCAATTTCAAGTTGTTCAGCACTCAGCTGATCGGTATATTTTTTAGAGATTTTTTTGTACAGTGCTTCATCGTACTGTTCCTGAGTCAGCAGCCCCTGTTCAAACAGCTCATATTCTTTAGCCATCAGCTTTTTAACTTGGTTGTTATGGGTCAATATAAAGTAATCCTGTTGATCACGTTTTGTCAGAGCATCCGTCGGCATCTTGATATATTTAGCAAGCTGAGCTGCTGTCTCTAATATTTCAGTTGTTGTAGTCATTCTGCCACGTGTATAGGTAATGGATTTTTTAGAAGTATTATCTACCAACAGCTTTCCGTTTCTATCATAAATTCGTCCGCGTGGTACAGATTCATTGACTTCAATGTTTTCATTGCTGTCTACAGCTTTTTTGTAGGATTCGCCTTTAGCAATCTGTAGATATCCGAGTCTTAATACAAGAACGGTCAGCAGTGCCATAACAGCAATAAAAATAACATTGATTCTGCGATCTGTCAGCCGTTTCTGTTTCAGTTCGTTAGTTTCCTGTTTCAATCGTCTCAACCGTTGAACCTCTTTTCACTTGTTATTGTTTTATCATATATGAAAAGACCGGTAATTTCTAGAACGAGTATTTTGACAGACACAAAAAAAAGAGGCCGAAGCCTCTTAAAAAGAATTATTTTGCTGCTTGATATAATTCGTTTACTTTTTCCCAGTTCACTACATTCCAGAATGCTTTAATGTAGTCAGGACGTTTGTTCTGATAGTTTAAGTAATAAGCATGTTCCCAGACGTCAAGTCCTAAAACAGGTGTTTTACCTTCCATTAATGGGTTGTCCTGATTTGGAGTAGATACAACTTCTAATTCACCATTATTCACGACTAACCATGCCCAGCCAGAACCGAAACGTTTTGTTGCTGCTTCAGCAAAAGCTTCCTGGAATGCTTCAAAAGAACCGAATTTAGCGTTAATCGCTTCAGCGACTTCACCAGTCGGCTGACCGCCGTCTTTTGATAACAGCTGCCAGAATAATGAGTGGTTGTAGTGTCCACCACCATTATTACGTACCGCAGTCTGTTTGTCCTCAGGAACTGAATTGATGTTCGTCATCAGTTCTTCGACTGATTGATTTTCAAATTCTGTTCCAGCTACTGCTGCGTTCAAGTTAGTGACGTAAGTATTATGATGCTTCGTATGATGGATTTCCATCGTTTCTTTGTCAATATGTGGTTCTAAAGCATCATAAGCATATGGTAACTCTGGTAATTCAAATGCCATAATTGTTCATCCTCCTCTGAATTGGTTTACATCATTATCTTATCAACCTTTTGTCTGTCACTCAACTACTTTGCTTTTATATCATTTAAAAAATAGATAGCACCATTGAATTATGATAAAGTGCTTCATGGAGGGAAAAAAATGAACAGATATCGCACAGCGTTAAGCCGGTTGCTTAAACCAAAAAAATATCCATTATATAGAATTACGCCATTAAGATATGTTTTCCTGCATATATTGTTATTGGCGCTGATCATGTCTTCACCTGGAATCACTCACATCTATCAGTCGATTGCAGCATTCACACAATTAATAGAAGAAAAAGAAAGCGAGATTCCTGAATTCACAATTAATCAAGGACAGCTCAATCTTCAACGTCACGAGGAGACAACCATTGCGTTGAATAATGGAACGGTAACATTCACTGAAGACGTTCATGGTAAACCGACAGATATACTGACTTTCACAAAAGACCAGCTATTGATCAATCAGATGAATCCCGTGGATTATCACAATCTCAATATGTTCGAGGATAAAGCATCCATGCTGGAACTCGTCAAGGTCTATACACAGTCATCTTATTTCTACTTTATGCTCATTGTTTTCGTCCTTGTCCTGTTCCAATTTACTATCATTCTGCTGAAGGCATCTTTCATCAGTTTGATCGCCCATTGGACTGCTTTATTATTCAGTAGAAAATCGCGTTTTATGAATTGGTTCAAGATGATATCTTTTCTGTTGACATTACCGACATTCATACAGTATATCAACCTTTTAGTTCCGAATTCTTTCTTCAATCCTTTGTCTTGGTGTATAATGATTTTACTCGCAGGTGCTGCAGGCTGGTATATGCCTTTACGTAAGGCTGCCAAATAATTACTTTAGAAGGAGCCATCATTTCATGCCAGAAATTACACATAGAAGTAAAACTCGTCCGGTAAAAGTCGGAAACTTGACTATTGGAGGTAGTAACGAACTAATCATCCAGAGTATGACGACGACAAAAACGCATGATGTCGAAGCGACGGTTGCAGAGATTCTCAGACTGGAAGAAGCGGGCTGTCAAGTGGTTCGTGTTGCTTGTCCGAAAGAAGAAGATGCACTGGCAATTCCAGAAATCAAAAAACGCATCAATATTCCGTTAGTAGTAGATATTCACTTCGACTATAAACTTGCCCTTCTTGCAATCGAAGGCGGTGCAGATAAAATACGGATTAATCCAGGGAACATCGGCCGCCGTGAAAAAGTTGAAGAAGTTGTTAAAGCTTGTAAAGCAAAAGGTATTCCTATTCGAATCGGAGTCAATGCAGGTTCATTGGAGAAGCATATCATCAAAAAATATGGCTATCCAACAGCTGACGGCATGGTCGAAAGTGCACTTCATCATATTAAAATTCTAGAAGAACTTGATTTCTATGATATCATCGTGTCAATGAAAGCTAGTGACGTCAATCTTGCTATAGAAGCATATACAAAAGCGGCTCAAGCGTTCGATTATCCGCTTCATCTCGGCATCACTGAAAGCGGGACTTTATTTGCGGGGACGGTGAAATCAGCGGCGGGTCTTGGTGCTATTATGAGTCTTGGCATCGGTAATACGCTCCGTATTTCATTGTCAGCGGATCCGGTTGAAGAAGTAAAAGTCGCGCGTGAACTACTGAAAACATTCGGTCTTTCAAGCAATGCTGCCACTCTTATTTCCTGCCCGACTTGCGGTCGAATTGAAATTGATTTAATATCGATTGCCAATGAAGTTGAAGAGTATATTTCAACCATCAAAGCACCGCTCAAAGTCGCTGTCTTAGGATGTGCAGTCAATGGACCGGGTGAAGCTCGAGAAGCCGATATCGGTATCGCTGGTGCTCGTGGTGAAGGACTCTTGTTCATGAAAGGTAAAACTGTACGAAAAGTCCCTGAAGAAACAATGGTCGATGAATTAAAAATTGAAATCGATAAACTTGCCGAAGAATATTTCCGTAATCAGGAAGCATTGAAACTTGAATCACAAGCAGATGAGGTTAAAAGTGGCTCGTTATAGACTTGGGATTGATATTGATGGGACCGTCACATGTCCGACAGCATTAGTCCCCTACTTACAGCAGTCATTCAACAAAGATTTGCGCTATGAAGATATTACGGCATATGATCTAGGGATAGTTCTCGGCAGATCACCGGAAGAGATGAAACAGTGGTTCATCAAACACCAAGAAGAAATATATATCAACTCTCCCATTGCAAAAGGAGCAGCTGACGTATTAAGACGCTGGTCAGAGCAGCATGAACTCTACTACATTAGCGCCCGCTTCAATTATTTAGACAAGATTACTGAACAATGGTTTGTTGAACATAATATCCCTTTCCATCATATTGAGCTTACTGGCAGTCATGATAAAATAGCTGCCGCTAGAAAGCTCGAAGTCAATATGTTTCTAGAGGACAAGCTTGACAATGCGCTTGAATTAAATCATGAACTCAATATTCCAGTCATTTTATTTGATACCCCTTATAACCAGGCAGAACTGCCGGATGGTATCTTTCGAGTAAAGTCGTGGCTGGAAGTCGATGCTATTCTCAATCAGCAGCTAGCATAAAACCCGGAGGATTTCCTCCGGGTTTTTATTTGCACTTTTCACATAGGCCGTACAATTCAATTTTATGACCGTTAATTTCAACATCAGGCAGTTCTTCCTGAAAGACTGCCATCGGACAATGCTCGATGACTTTCGTATCACCGCATGATTCACAGATGAAGTGATGGTGATGGTGATTCGTACAGGAGAGACGAAATTTCTTTTCACCGTCAAATTCCGTTGTTTCTATAATGTTTAACTGCCGAAATGTATTTAAGTTACGATAAACTGTATCAAACGAAATACCTGGATATTGTTCATTCATCGCCAGTTGAATCTGCTTAGCACTTAAATATTTCTCTTCCTTCTTAAGAATCGTAACCATTGCTTTCCGTTTATCAGTATATTTATACCCTTGATCTTTTAGAACTTGTATCGCTTCGTCAATCTTCATTCAGTAACCCTCCTTCCTGTCTTCGCTGATAATAAATACTGCCGAGTAATATGATAATCAGCAGCAGAACAATGATGCCGCCCGGTGAGATATTCAAATAAAATGCAAGTATCAGCCCAGCTATCACTGCCGCTTCTCCAAAAATGACACTCCAGAGCATCAATGATTTATAGCCTTTTGCAAAACGCATCGCACTGGCAACCGGCAGCGTAATCAAGCTGCTGACCAGCAGAATGCCGACTACACGCATTGACGCAGAAATAACAAGCGCAACGACAAGCATGAATAAAATATGCAGCAGCTTCGGTACACCGATAATGCCTGCATATTCTTCATCAAAGGACAGCACAAATAGTTCCTTATACAGCAAAGTAACAAATGCTATGACAATTACAAAAATCGCTGCAATGGTCATCATATCACTGAATGTCACTGCACTAATACTCCCGAACAAATAACCGAATAAATCTTGATTGAATCCGTCAGCCAGCGAAATAAAGATAACACTCAATCCGATACCGAGTGACATGATGATCGGAATAGCTAGTTCTTCGTAATGCTTATATACAGTCCGTAGACGTTCAATCAACAGTGCACCGATGACTGAAAAGACTATCCCCGACCACACGGGACTGATCACCACTGCAGGGACTAATTGAGTCAGAAGCATGCCAAACGATATTCCACCTAATGTCACGTGACTAAGCGCATCTGCAATAAGCGACAATCGTCTTACAACGATGAATGTACCGATCAATGGCGCTAGAACACCAATCAGCATGCCGCAAATAAAGCTATATCTCATGAAGTCAAACTGTAAGAGTGCTTCAATCATTGGCAGCACTCCCGTTCATGATTATGATCAACAAACTGCACAGGATGACCGTAAATCTTAGAAATTTCTACTTGATCCAACGACTTGAACTGTTGAACAGACCCGTGGAAATGGAGGTGCTGATTGAGGCAGACAACACTTGTCGCAGTATCTGCCACTACCCCGATATCGTGTGTGACAAGGAGGATAGTAATACCTTCTTCTTTAAGCTGTGTCAATAGCTGGTAGAATTCTGCGACATGTTTAGCGTCTATTCCGACAGTTGGTTCATCGAGAATGAGAATAGTCGGATTCGATATTAGAGCTCGTGCAATAAAGACTCGCTGCTGTTGACCACCTGACAGCTGGGAAATATTCTTATGCTGCAAATGTGAAATGTGCAGACGCTCCATCAGTGCCGTTACACGGTCACGATCCTGATGATTGAATCGTTGAAATAATTTTTTCTCTTGTGTCAATCCACTCGTAATGACTTCTCTGACTGTTGCTGGAAATCCAGTATTGCCGGCATTCGCTTTTTGTGACACGTAGCCGATTTTGTCCGATAACTGGTTAGTCAGCGGCTTGCCGTTTACTAGAATGGAGCCCGATTGAAGGTGGTGGATACCAAGAATCAGTTTAAGTAATGTCGACTTTCCTGATCCGTTCGGACCTACAATGGCTGTAAAACTACCAGGATAGATTTTGATGTTGATGTCTTTTAATGCCACTTTACCTGGATAACTGTAATTAACATTCTGAATTTCAAATATAGGATCCATGTTTCACCTCTTCATACTTTTAACTCATCTATCATAATGTAAATCGTAATGAAAACGCAAGGATGAATACTCATCCTTGCGTTTACTGGTTCATAATTTTCGTCTGAAGTTCCGGATCAAACTGCCCGCTCTTAATCATTTCAATTTCAAATCTGTAAGGCGGCTTCTTATCTTTTTTGTCTAGACCAACATACGGCGTCTCTAAAATTTTAGGAATAGCTTTGAACGAAGGATGATTGACGACATAATGCAGCGCATCAAAACCAATTTCGCCGAAGCCGAAGTTTTCATGGCGGTCTTTTCTCGCGCCCTGCACATTCTTGCTGTCATTGACATGAACCACTTTAATGCGGTCAACGCCAACAATTTTGTCAAACTCATTCAATACACCGTCAAAATCATTGACGATGTCATAACCCGCGTCGTGAACGTGACATGTATCAAAACAAACCGATAAACGCTCGTTGTTTTCAACACCATTGATGATTTCTGCCAGTTCTTCAAACGATTTACCGCACTCTGACCCTTTACCAGCCATTGTCTCCAGTGCGATGCGGACGTTGTTATCATTCGCCAGCACTTCATTCAGCCCTTCGATGATCTTCTTGATACCTTCTTCTTCACCAGCACCGACATGGGCACCTGGATGAAGGACAATATCTGTTGCACCGAGTGCTTCTGTTCTCACGATTTCTTTCTGTAAAAACTCAACGCCGAGCTCAAACACTTCCGGCTTAATGGTATTGGCAATATTGATGATATACGGTGCATGGACAACGATATTAGATAAACCGTTCTCCTGCATATGCGTGCGTCCTGCTTCAATATTCAAATCTTCTATCGGTTTACGTCTCGTATTCTGCGGTGCACCTGTATAGATCATAAAAGTGGATGAACCGTAAGATGCTGCTTCTTCAGATGCTGCAAGCAGCATTTTTTTGCCGCTCATCGATACATGTGAACCAATCAACATATTTTTCACTCCTATTTCTTTCTTGCTTCTTTGTTTTTACGTTTTGCATGAGATTTCTTCTCACTGCGTTTCAGCTGATCCAGTTCGTATCTGAACTTACGCTTATAGCCTGGCTTTACTTTTTTCTTGGATTTGACTTTATGTTTCAATGACTGCTCAATGTTATCTTCCTGCTTTTTACGACCGGCACGCTGCGTACGATCTTTAATCTCTTTGATTTCTCCCGCTTTGACATCTGCATGAATAAACGAAAAGCCTTTGGCCGTAATCTGATTGATCAGATCTTCTTCATCAGGTGTATACAAAGTAATGGCAGTCCCTTTGTAGTTACCTCGGCCGGTACGACCGACGCGGTGCGTGAAAAAGTCAACATCTTTAGAGATTTCATAGTTGATGACATGACTGACACCCTCAATATCTATGCCTCGTGACGCAAGATCACTTGCCACGACATATTGAAAATCAAGCTGCTTAATGCGCTTCATCTGCTGCGTCCGTTCGCGGGGAGCCAGTCCACCGTGGATAATGCCGGCTTTGACACCTTTGTCTGAAAGGTAGGCCAGTACTTCGTCCGCATGTTCACGACTGTTTGCAAAAATAATGCAAAGATAAGGGTTGATGGTCTGCATCACTTCGTATAATTTTTCTTTTCTGTCATTACTCTTAGTAGGAATCAAATAGAACTCTATGTTTTTGTTTGTACGTTCTTCAGGATCTATCTGCACAAATTCAGGCTGTGCTAAATACTTGTTTAAGAATGGATGCAGTGCCTTTGGAATTGTGGCAGAGAACACAGCAATCTGTGCCCCTTCCCCAAGTCTTGAAGCCAGTGTATCGACTGCAGGCATGAAGCCGAGATCAATCATCAAATCTGCTTCATCAATGACAATTGACTTTGCTAAGTGTAGTTTAAGCACCTGATCATCTGCTAGATCATTGATACGATTCGGCGTACCGACAATCAGCTGTGGCTCCACTTTGGATTTCTGGATATCTTTTTGTTTATCGGTACCACCGATGTAAAGTCCTACCTTGATATCTTCTTTGAACGATACTAAATGCGATGCAGCATCGTACAGCTGTTTCGCAAGTTCTCTCGTAGGTGCAAGAATAATGATTTGTGGTTCACGTAGTTCGGGATTGATCTTATCAATTAACGGTAGCAGAAATGCATGTGATTTCCCTGTTCCTGTCTGTGATTGTCCGATCAGGTTAATACCTCTAGTCAGTTTAGGGATCACTCGTCTCTGGACTTCAGTCGGCTGATTAAAATTCAAATCTTTCACCGCTGCAATCATATCAGATGAAAGTTCAAAATTTTCAAATGGATGTTTAGCCATTGTTGTCCTCCTTTATTTGTTCATCTCATGTATTATATAGGAAAGCGCTGCATAAAGAAAGTAGCTTAATTAATAGAGGTTCATATAGAAAATTTGTTATACTGTTGTAGATAGGAGGCATAAAAGATGGAAATTGTGAAAATTACACCCCGCGGCTATTGTTACGGCGTTGTTGATGCAATGGTGATCGCACGAAATGCATCACTTGATAAAACACTGCCCCGCCCTATTTATATACTCGGTATGATCGTTCATAATAAACACGTGACTGATGCATTTGAAAGTGACGGTATCATCACACTGGATGGTCCTAATCGTCTTGAAATTTTGGAACAGATCACTGAAGGTACCGTTATATTCACAGCACATGGTGTGTCACCAGAAGTGAAACGTCGCGCCAAGGAAAAAGGATTGGTGTGTATTGATGCTACATGCCCTGATGTAGAAAATACGCATTCCCTGATCCGCAAGAAAAAAGCAGAAGGCTATCATGTGATCTATATCGGTAAAAAAGGTCATCCTGAGCCTGAAGGTGCTGTCGGCGTAGCACCTGATATCGTTCATTTAGTGGAAAATCAGGATGATATCGAAAACTTACCGGCAGCGCTTGCTGATCAAAAGCTCGTTGTAACCAATCAAACAACGATGTCACAATGGGATGTTCTTCATTTAATGGAATCACTTGAGCAGAAATTCCCGCATATCGAAGTCCATAAAGAAATCTGTCTTGCGACTCAAGTCAGACAAGAAGCAGTAGCGGACCAGGCCGGCCAGGCAGATTTATTAATCGTTGTCGGCGATCCAAAGAGCAATAACTCCAACCGGCTTGCACAAGTCTCACAGGAAATTGCACATACAGAGGCATACAGAATTTCTGATATCAGCGGCTTAAAATTAGAATGGCTGGAAGGAAAGTCAACTATTGCGATTACAGCGGGTGCCTCTACTCCTACCCCGATTGTCAAAGAAGTCATTGATTACATTAAAGCATTTGATCCATTTAACCCCATGCCTGTACCAGAACAATCTATCGTACCGGTAGAGAAAATTCTGCCTAAGATTAAAAATCCTAAACCGGTAGACATACTATAATCAGACAAAATCAAAAGGAAATCCTGATGTTTTTTCATCAGGATTTCCTTTTTAATAGAATGTAAATGGATTGGTGTCAACAGATGATGAAATGACTGTGACAGGTAAATCAAATCCTTCAAGCAGTTGTTTTAATCCTTCTTTCATCACTGACTCAGCGTAATGCTGAATATCAACCGTAGTCAATCCTGCCATCAATAGATCATGAGCTTCGTGGTATTTGATATCTCCTGTCAGGAAAATATCCACATCTGCCTTCTGGACTGCGGTCATGTAATCCATCCCAGCACCACCGATAATTCCTACCGAGCGGATAGTCTTATGTGGAGGACCGATCAGCCGCACACTGTCGAGATTAAGTTTCGACTTGATATGAGAAAGCCAGTCATCTATGACAACAGGCTGTTGAAGTATGCCTTTGATTCCAGTGCCAAACTGATCTCTTACTTTGAATTCATAAATGTCATAGGCCGGTTCTTCATACGGATGACTGCTGAGTAACGCAAGTTCGATTTGCTGTCTGAGCTGAGGCGCAAATACACATTCAAGCTTTACTTCATCGACAACTTCCAGATGACCGATGTCACCTACATAAGGAGCTGCTTCAGCATTCGGTTTGAACTGGCCTTTCCCTTCAATCTGAAAAAAACAGTCGCTGTAGTCGCCTATTTGACCTGCACCCGCTTCTGCTAATACTGCCTTCACTTCTTCGACATGGGTAGCAGGTACAAATAGCTGTAATTTAGCCATAGCGCTCATCTGAGGGACGAGAATCTCCTGATTGACTAGTTCAAGCTTATCAGCAATCATCGCGCTGACACCTTTCGGATGAGCATCTAAATTTGTATGCAGTGCAATTAAATTGATATCATTTGTTATTAACTGACGAATCACTGCGCCGTATCCTGAATTCTCGAGCTGTTTAATGCCTGTAAAAATCAGCGGATGGTGACAGATAATCGTATTACAGTCGAGCTTGATTGCTTCCATTACTACTTCTGCCGTACAATCTAATGTGGTCATGATGTTTGAGACGTCGGACTGACGATCCCCGATCAATAGGCCGACATTATCCCAAGGTTCTGCTTTCGACAATGGAATGTTTCGGTTGATGACGTCCATTAATTCATAAATTTTCACGACTGATCACCTCATCAAACATTTTTAGCTGCTGTTGAATTTCCTTCAGTCTGTCTGACTGTTCAGGATTATCTTTGATCACTGCTGCAACATTAATCAAGTGGTTATATTCACGCGTCCATTTTTCAATGAAGACAGCAGATCGCTCAGTCATCAACTTAGGACCGAATTTTATTTCATTCTCCGTCAATGTCATCGGCTGCTGCTGCTGTTCAGCCACTATTATTTCATAGATATGACGCTTCTCTTTGAGAATTTCTTCAGCGGTAATCGTATACCCTAACATCATCAGCGCTTCTCGAACTTTTGCTGTATGAATGTTGCTTTGAAGAATAAGTCTCGGCGCACTGTTCAGTTTCTGTGCACCTGCTATTAATATATCTGCGATGAGCGGCCCACCCATTCCGCAGATCGTGATGTTGTCTACTTCATCTGATGCTATTACTTCAAGTCCGGACCCTTTTCTTACTGCTATTTGAGCGGAAAGGCCATGCGCCTCGACATTATTGACAGCTGCCTGATAAGGTCCATCCACGACTTCCCCCGCTACTGCAGACTTAACTTTTCCACTCATCACTAATGCTATAGGTAGATAGGCATGATCAGAGCCGATATCAGCTACTGCGCTGCCTTTAACATAATATGCCACTCGTTCTAAACGTTTACTCAGCATTTTGAATTCCTTTCAAAAAAAAATCCTTTGCCTGAGCAAAAGATTTTTCATTTATTATTTCGCGCCGTCTTTTAAGTACTTAACAAGAGTATCTAAATCTTTATCAGCGATTGTAGCTTCATCATGTGCCGGCATTGCGCCTTTACCTTCACGGATAATTTTTTTCATATCATCTGCAGATGTTTTGCTTCCTGCAAGTTTAGGTCCCATAGCACCTTCAAGGTTTTGACCGTGACATGAAGTACAGTTATCTTTAGTAAACGTCGCAGCATCAAACTTCTGCTCAGTTTTCGCGCCTTCTTCTTTACCCTCTTCTTCTTTGTTGGCACCATGTGCAGATAAGAAGAATACCAAGCCTACGCCCATAAGCAGGATAAGAATAAATGGAATGACTGGATTACGATTCATCAAATATACCTCCCTTTAAATTCACCATATACATTTCTATTTTATATTAAATACTTATATTGTCAAAGTGTTTTCGAGAATTTAATCAATTATTTAATCCATGAAATCCTTAAGGCGCTTGCTTCTTGATGGATGTCTCAGCTTGCGGAGAGCTTTTGCTTCTATTTGACGGATACGTTCACGTGTCACGCCAAAAACTTTTCCTACTTCTTCCAGCGTGCGTGTACGACCATCATCTAATCCAAAGCGTAATCTTAAAACGTTTTCTTCACGGTCAGTCAATGTATCGAGGACATCTTCCAGCTGTTCTTTGAGCAGTTCATACGCCGCATGGTCTGCAGGACTCTGTGCATCCTGATCTTCAATGAAATCACCCAAATGGCTGTCATCTTCTTCACCAATCGGCGTTTCAAGCGACACAGGTTCTTGAGCGATTTTGAGAATTTCCCGTACTTTTTCTGCCGGCAGATCCATTTCTTCACCGATTTCCTCTGGACTAGGATCGCGTCCTAAATCTTGAAGCAACTGGCGCTGCACACGGATCAGCTTATTGATGGTTTCCACCATATGAACTGGGATACGAATCGTTCTCGCCTGGTCAGCAATAGCACGTGTAATGGCCTGACGAATCCACCAGGTAGCGTAAGTCGAAAATTTAAATCCTTTGTTGAAATCAAACTTTTCAACCGCTTTGATTAGCCCCATATTTCCTTCCTGGATCAAATCAAGGAACAGCATACCACGGCCGACATATCTTTTGGCGATACTTACAACAAGTCGTAGATTGGCTTCTGCAAGACGCGCTTTTGCTTCTTCGTCACCTTGTTCGATACGTTTGGCAAGTTCGATTTCTTCAGCAGCACTTAATAAGTTAACCCGTCCAATCTCTTTCAAATACATGCGGACCGGATCATTAATCTTTACGCCTGGAGGAGCTGATAAATCATTTAAGTTAATTTTATCATCTGTATCTTGAGCATCTTTTTCATTAATTAATGTAATATCATTCTCAGCGATTGCTTCGAAAAATTCATCCATCTGATCGGCATCCATATCAAAATTCTGTAGTCGATCAGCTATTTCTTCATGACTTAATTGACCATTCTTTTTACCTGATTCAATTAATTGTGCTTTGACTTGATCTAATGTCAATAATACGTCATTACTCTTCTCTTTAATGGTTTCTTTCTTATTAGCCACAAGCATTACCTCCTAGGTTACTTCAGTTTTTTCTGTCTGTTATAGTCAATGATTGCCGTCATCAGCCGGTCTCTTTCAGTGACATTGCCTTCTTTAATTGCTGTAGATAACGATTGTTTCAATTGATTGAGATTACGCAATTCCTCCTGCTCATGTCGAATCACATAAATGTAATCTTCTATTTCTTCAACTGATGGATCTTCATTGATGGCGATTTCATCGATAGAAATGATATCATCTTGACATTGAACAGGAACATAAGACAGAAATTGACTGATATTAAATTGATCGCTACTTTCATAATACCCTGTTAAAGCGATATATATCTCTTGATGCTCCTGCTTTTTGAAATGTTCTGCAGTAATATGATCTTTCATTTTTAGGAATAGATATTTATCCTTAAAAAAATGTTTAAGCACCAACCGTTCTGCTCTTTCAGGTTTGGAATACGTAACGATTCTTGGACCTGGAGTGAACTGTGGCGCTGACTGAGGAATATATTTACTCACTTCAAAATTAAGACTGTCAAAATCTACTTTAAACAATTCACTAGCCTCGTGCAATACTTTTTTCCTCAGAGCAGGAGATTTTATTTTGGCAATATCATTTGTTATTTCTTTTAATCGCTGATCAAACACTAAATCATTTGAAGCGACCTGGCGTGTCATCTCTTTTAGCTTGTAGCTGACAAACGCCATTTTGTTATGCAGCACATAGTCACGAAATGCCTCCTGACCCATCTCCTTGATCATCTCATCAGGATCCATTCCCTTTTTGACCGGTACTACAAAAGTACTGATGCCTTCATTCAGTAAATTTTCACCGATACTCATCGTAGCCTTTTGACCTGCACCATCTCCATCGAACATCAATGTGATATTGTCGGCCAATTTTTTGAGGATGATGACGTGCTCTTTACTGAGAGCAGTTCCCATAGTCGCTATAGTGTTAGTCAGTCCGGCTTCGGTGACTTTGATGACATCCATAAACCCTTCAAGCAGAATCACTTCATCCTGCTGCCTGATTGATTTACGGGCGACATCCAGATGATAGAGTATTTGGCGTTTCTGAAAGACAGGTGTTTCCGGACTATTCAAATATTTCGGTTCTTCATTTTTGTATGTTCTACCTGAAAAACCGACTGTGTGCCCTTGCGAGTTGTTAAGAGGAAACATGATTCTGTCACGGAAACGGTCATAATAACTGAAATTTTCTTCGTTTCGTGATAACAGTCCTGCTTCATACGCAAGCGCTTTGTCGTATCCTCGTTTTTCAAGAAAATCATGAGCGAAGTGATTGATGTTCGGACTGTAGCCGATTTTTTCACGATTGATGATTTCGTCAGTGAATCCTCGGTCATAAAGGTATTGAAGCGCCGGCTCTGCTTCTTCTATTGCCTTCAAAACATAATGATAATAGTCGCGCAGTAATTCATGCATCTCAATCATCTTCATATTATCATCAGCATATGCTACGCTCTGTACCTGCTCGATCTGAACGCCGACATTACTACCAAGACGTCTTACCGCTTCAACAAACGAGACGTTTTCTATCTGTTCAACAAACTGAAAGACATTGCCGCCTTTCTTACAGCCGAAACAATGGCAGATCTGCTTATCCACCGAGACGGAAAAAGACGGTGTTTTCTCATCATGAAAGGGACATAAACCAATATAGTTACGTCCCCGTTTCTCAAGTTTTACATATTGACTGACTACATCGAGAATGTCATTCTTCTCGCGTATTTCATTAATAAGGTCTTGATCTAACTGCAAATTAACACCTCTTAATAATCGTATCTGTTATTTTTCGTAACTAGTTTGATAATTTCATTGGCCGTTTCTTCAATCGCTTTATTGGACACATCGATGACCGCGCAACCAATGCGTTCAACGATTTCATTGAAATAATCCAGCTCTTCCAGAATTCTTTGATCCTGCGCATAGTTTGCATCATCATTCAATCCAAGCTGAACAAGTCGTTCTTTTCGTATGGCATTTAATTTTTCAGGGTCTATTTTAAGTGCGACACATTTTTCAGGATCCATTTCAAATAATTGCTCAGGTGGGTCCACTTCAGGTACAAGCGGCACATTCATCACCTTGAAACGTTTATGTGCTAAATATTGGCTGAGCGGCGTTTTTGATGTACGAGATACACCGATCAATATAATATCGGCTTTAGGTAATCCTCTAGGATCTCTCCCATCATCATATTTCACTGCAAATTCAATCGCTTCGATTTTCTTGAAGTAATCTTCGTCTAATTTATGCACGACACCCGGTTCATTTAAAGGCATTTCATTCAGTTCATTCGTCAGTTGAGCCATTAACGGTCCCATAATATCAACATGATTTAACTGATGTTTTTCCAGTTGCTCTTCCATATACTTACGGATATTGGGTTTGACAAGAGTATAGATGACGATAGAGCGCTGTTCTTTTGCTATCGTGATCACTTCGTCGACATTCTCCCGAGTTTCAATATAAGGTAACCGTATTGTTTCAAGAGCATTACCAAGTTGGTTGAATTGGGAAGTACATGCTTTTGTCACAAGTTCAGCTGTTTCTCCGACTGAATCTGAAGCAATAATTAATCTAATTTCATCCATGATAATACTCCTATTCATCTTCTATTAGTGCCACAAACGCACGAGTAATCGTTGTTTTAGTAATTCGTCCGGTCACTTCGTAACTATTGCCTTTTTTCTTGACTACTGGCAATGAATCAATTTGTTTCTCTATTAGTAAGTTAGCTGCATAAATCAATGGATCGTCAGGCATGACCATAGAAATATTCGGCATTCGGCTCATAATGACATGGACTGGAACAGCATGGATATCCTGACCACCCATCGACGCCCGCAACAAATCTTTTCTTGAACATACTCCGACTAATTCGTTCTTTTTATTGATAACAAACAATGTTCCGACATCTTCAAGAAACATCGCACAGATAGCATCATATACTGAAATATCTTCATGCGTCACACATGGAATCGATTGAAAGTCCTTGACTTGAAACTTTTTGATGGAGGCGGATAATAACTGTGTACTTGATTTACCGGTATAGTAATAACCGACCCTTGGACGAGCATCCAGATAACCTGCCATCGTCAATATAGCGAGATCCGGTCTAAGTGTAGCTCTCGTCAAGCTCAATCGTTCTGCTATCTTTTCTCCTGTTATGGGGCCATTGTTCTTTACTATTTGCAGAATTTTTTCCTGCCTTTGACTTAATTCGATAGTGAACACCCCTTGGACATAGTTAGATAAATTTATTATACTTCTAAAAACAGTCGTACACAAATAATTGATATAATTGATTGTAACGGAATATAAAACATGATATATTCGTTATAAGCGAGTTAAGGATAGTGTAAGCTTAACAATTAAATGGCCTGATCATATTCATATTTCAAGATGAGTGGAAACACTAATTTGGGTGGAACCGCGGGTAATATACTCGTCCCAAGGCTGATGCCTTGGGACTTTTTTTATCCGCTCTAATTATAAGGAGGAACTCTTAATGACAAACATGGAAACTATTGTTTCATTAGCAAAACATCGTGGTTTCGTTTTTCCAGGCAGTGAAATCTATGGTGGTCTTGCGAACACTTGGGACTACGGTCCATTAGGTGTGGAATTAAAGAACAATGTAAAGAAAGCATGGTGGCAGAAATTCGTTCAGCAATCTCCCTACAACGTGGGTCTAGATGCAGCAATTTTGATGAACCCAAAAACTTGGGAAGCAAGCGGTCATTTATCTAACTTCAATGATCCAATGATTGACTGTAAAAACTGCAAAGCACGTCATCGCGCTGACAAATTGATTGAAGATGTCATGCAGCAGGAAGATGATACATTCATCGCTGATGGTTTAAGCTTCGATGAGATGAAACGTCTGATTGATGAACATCATATCGACTGCCCTGAATGTGGTGCTCATGATTATACAGAAATCCGTCAGTTCAACTTGATGTTCAAAACGTTCCAAGGTGTCACTGAATCATCAACTAACGAAATTTTCCTTCGTCCTGAAACTGCTCAAGGGATTTTCGTCAACTATAAAAACGTACAGCGCTCCATGAGAAAGAAACTACCTTTTGGTATCGCTCAAGTCGGAAAATCATTCCGTAATGAAATTACTCCAGGTAACTTCACATTCCGGACACGTGAATTTGAACAGATGGAACTGGAATTCTTCTGTAAACCAGGCACTGAAATTGAATGGCAGAATTATTGGAAAGAATTCGCAGCGAACTGGTTGAAAACACTAGGAATTAAAGAAGAACATGCGCGTCTGCGTGACCATGATGAAGATGAGCTGTCACATTACTCAAATGCGACGACTGACATCGAATACAAATTCCCATTCGGCTGGGGAGAATTATGGGGCATTGCAAGTCGTACAGACTTTGATTTGAAGAAACATATGGAGCATTCCGGTGATGATTTCACTTATCACGATGCTGAAACCAATGAAAAGTATGTTCCTTACTGTATCGAACCATCTCTTGGTGCAGACCGTGTGACACTTGCATTCCTGTGCGATGCTTATGATGAGGAAACACTTGAGGGCGATGACAAACGTACAGTGCTGCGTTTCCACCCCGCACTAGCGCCTTACAAAGCAGCCATCCTGCCGCTCAGCAAGAAGCTGTCTAAAGACGCGCTTAAAGTATTCGAAGAACTGAGTGCGGATTTCAATATTGATTTTGACGAAAGCCAGTCTATCGGTAAACGCTACCGCCGTCAAGATGAAATCGGAACCCCTTACTGTATTACATTTGACTTTGATTCATTGGAAGATAACCAGGTCACTGTCCGTGATCGTGACACGATGGAACAAATTCGTATGCCGATCAGTGAAGTCAAAAACTTCCTTGCTGAAAAAGTAAGATTTTAAAAAATAAGCCTCCATTCAGTTGAATGGAGGCTTATTTTTTTGACCCGTCTATCTTAACTGTTCCAGTATTCGTCTTGATTTCAGCGAAACACCTATAAATTCATCATACAGCTGGAAGACTAACCGTTCCATTTCCCTCACCACATCTGTATGGATGGTCACCGAACTGTACTGATCGAGTGGTAGATTGTTCAGTAGATATAGAAAATATAGACTTTTATTGCTCATCGGTATCGCATGTTCATCTGTTATCATCGCTTGTGTTGTAAGGACACTGTTCATTTTCATGGAGTAGCCGGCAAACGCCGCATGATTAGTAGACTGGTCAACCGAACAGTAATCGAAGTTCGGCGTATAGCCATAGAGCGGCATACATTTCAGACTGGCGATCAGTGCGATGACTGCAGGATCTGCCCCGGCTGCAATATGGTCAAGCCCGAACTTCAGCAGCTGATAGACGAATTTACTTTCGTCGTCATCTTCCATCGCCCTATCAATCAGTTCAGCGATGTACTGCGCATAAGTCAGCTTGAACAGATCACTGCGTATCGCATAATGACTGTTCAGCGTATCAACAGAGCTGAGTGTCCCCATCCCTTTGAACTGGGAGAAAATAAATAGATTCTCATAGAACAGATCAAGCGCGTAGCCGAACTTCTTAGATTTCTTAGCGTTTCTTGCCATGACCGGTATCTTTCTGCCGTGCTCAGCAAGAAACGTCACTATTAAATGCGAATCCCCGTAGTCAACACGACGGATGATGATACCGTTCACTTTATTCAGCATCGCTTAATACTCATCTTCACGGTAGCCGATCTGTCTGATGAAATTCGGCTTGTTACGCCAGTCTTTCTGCACTTTCACCCACAGCTCTAAATACACTTTGGAGCCGAGCAGCATTTCGATATCCTGCCGGGCACGCTTACCGACTTCTTTCAACATCTTGCCCTGCTTACCGATGACAATTCCTTTCTGGGAATCGCGTTCCACATAGATCGTCGCTTCAACGTGAACACGGTCCTCACTTTCACGAACCATCTTCTCTACATTCACACCGATCGCATGAGGAATTTCCTGACTTGTTAGATGAAGGACTTTTTCCCGGATTAATTCAGCCACGATAAAATGTTCTGGGTGATCAGATATCTGGTCCTTCGGATAGTACATCGGCCCTTCCGGCAGATAGCCGCTGACAACCTCTACAAGACGCTCGACATTATTTCCCTGCAGCGCTGAAATCGGAATGATTTCTGCAAAAGGCAGCAGATCTTTATATTTCTCGATTTCAGTGATCAGCTGATCCGGATGGACAAGGTCAATTTTATTCAGTACGAGAAATACCGGTGTCTTAGTATTTTTCAGCATCTCCACGATATATTGATCACCGCGGCCGATACTCTCTTCAACGTTGATCATGAATAATATAGCATCTACTTCGCGCAACGTGTTTTTAGCCACTTTCATCATATAATCACCGAGTACATGTTTCGGCTTATGAATTCCTGGTGTATCGATGAAGATAATTTGCGCCTCATCTGTTGTCAGTACACCTTGTACTTTATTACGTGTCGTCTGTGCTTTGTCAGACATAATAGCTACTTTCTGTCCAAGCACCCGATTCATAAAAGTTGATTTGCCGACATTCGGCCGGCCGATAATTGCGACAAAGCCTGATTTAAATTCGTTAGTCATTCGTTAAATCCTTTCCTGAGAACCCATAGGGTAATAATTCGTCCACTGTACTATTGATAACTTCACCGGCTGTATTGGTCATAAACACCGGCATTTGATCGTCACATAACTCTTTCATTACTTGACGGCATACGCCGCATGGTGATGACGGCTTATCAGCACCCGTGACGACCACAATGAATTCAAAATCGCCAGGTTGATAGCCTTGTGCGATGGCAGAGACGAGTGCAGTCCGCTCCGCACAGATAGTCGGTCCATAGGCTGCATTCTCGACGTTACAGCCGTGGAATGCTCTGCCATCTTTCGTTACTAAATAAGCTCCCACTTTAAAGTTTGAAAACGGAGTATAGGCCTTGCTTCTTGCTTTTATCGCTTCCTGCAGCCATTGTTGTTTGAATTCCATAACATATCTCCTTTAATTAAAATCACTTCATAATATAAGGCAGAAAAATAACCAAGCCGATAACAGCGCTCATGATACTTGCCAGCACGACAGCGAAACTAGCTGTGTCTTTCGCGTGTTTTGCAAGCTCATGGTAATCAGAAGTGACTAAATCCACTACATATTCAAGCGATGTATTGATGACTTCCATGAACAACACCGAAAAGACGGCAACAATAATAAACAGCCATTCTATTTTAGTGAGGCTGAAATACCAACCTGCACTACAGACCAGCACTGCAGCTATGATATGAAGGATGAAATTAGCATCCTTCTTCAGCAGAATGAGCAGACCATGCAGAGGATAAATAAACCGCTTCATCTATTCTTCTCGTGTCAATCCAAATGAAGTCAATATAGCATCCTGCCGGCCAAACATCCGCTGTTCATCTGCTGGTGTCATATGATCATATCCAAGTAAATGTAGCATACCGTGAAGTGCCAGGAATCCGACTTCACGTTCGAATGAATGACCGTAGTCAGCTGCTTGTTCTTTGGCGCGCTCCACACAGATGATAATATCACCTAACACTCTGACCATCGATGGATCTTCAAAGTCATCTTCGCCTTCTTCCATCGCAAAACTGATGACATCTGTCACCGCGTCTTTGTCGCGATACTCTGCATTAATGGCTTTGATTTCTTCACTCGATACAAATGACACGGCTAATTCTGCTTCGCCTGTGATTCCTTCCTGTTCCGCAGCGAACTGAAGCAGTGATTCAATCTGTGGTAAGTAAGCTGGATCCAAATAGTTATCATCGTCTAAAAATTCTACTGTCAGCATCACTCATCCTCCGAATATGCTCTAATTATTTTACTTACCAGCGGGTGGCGTACGACATCAGATGATTCAAAGGTCTGCACTCCGATTCCCGGAACACTGCTAAGCCGCAGTTCCGCCTCAACAAGACCGCTTTTTACGCCTTTTGGGAGGTCAATCTGTGTCTTGTCACCTGTAATGACCATCTTTGAACCAAATCCGAGACGTGTCAGAAACATCTTCATCTGGGCATGTGTCGTATTCTGTGCTTCATCTAATATAACGAAAGCATCTTCCAGTGTTCTACCGCGCATGTATGCAAGAGGCGCAACTTCTATCACACCTCTTTCAATCAGGCGTGCAGTATGCTCTGCACCGAGTACATGATGCAATCCGTCGTATAACGGGCGCAAGTATGGATCTACCTTCTCTTTTAAATCACCTGGCAGAAATCCAAGTGATTCCCCTGCTTCAACAGCCGGTCGTGTCAGCACGATACGTTTGACCTGCCCTGCTCGTAATGACTTCGCAGCCATCACTACTGCCAAAAATGTCTTCCCTGTTCCTGCCGGCCCTATACCAAATACAAGGTCACTTTTTTTAATCTGATGTATATAGAGCCGCTGCCCCATCGTTTTTGCTCGAATAGGCTTCCCGTATGCATCTTTAGTGATTTCCTCATCATACAGATCCGCTAAATAATGAATCGTTCCTTTTCCAGCCATCTGAGCGGCTGATTGAACATCCTTAAGTGAGATATTCATCCCTTTTTGAATTACCTTTAATAAGTTAACAAGCACGGCTTCCGCCTTCGCGACATCTTCGTCCGCTCCAGCCACAGTCAGTTGACTGCCTCTCGTATGTATCACGACATTAAAAGCTTCTTCAAGAAATGTGATGTGTTCATCACCGTTGCCGAGAATCGCCTGTGCTTCATTAACATTCTCTATATTGATTGTATGTGGCATTCAAAAACTCCCTTATTTTCAGTTTAATTTAAATTTAACACAGTCAACCGATAGTTTCATCTCACAATGATTGATTTGCTGCGTCATATTTTTGAAGAGTCGACGATGCAATGGATAGCTCTTTTCTATTTTACCAAATTCTCATGCGCATCATGAGCATAACACTTTATTTTCACATAAAAAGACTGGGTTTCCCCAGTCTATATAAGTCAGCTCTTATCTTTTACTTTTTGGTGGTGCTAAAACTTCCGACATGATCAGACTCTGCACTAAGTTATGTTTAGAGAAATCAAGCAACGGCTCGTGCTCCACTGTCAGATCACCCTCTGTCAGCTGATTGTTCCGCTGAACTTTCTGCTTTTCTGACAGATGCTGATCCTTCATAATAGCAGTCATCTGCCTGTCAAGAGTTGTCTGCTGACGGGTTTTTCTATCTCCAGATGATCTTGTTGCGGCGGGTGATTTCACTACTTTTTGTGGTGACGGTGCTTCTTTGACCGGTACTGCCTTTTCCACCTGCTGTGTTCGCTGCTCGAATTCATGCTTCAATTCTTCCAAAGATTTAATTTGAGTTTTTTGAGCTGTTTTTTTGTTAGGTTGATTACTGTTATTAGAATTATTATCCATCTTATCCTTAAAGTAAGAAAAGATAATCCCAATAATAAATATGATAATGCCGACTTCCATTGATATCACCTTACTTTCTTTGTGGCGGTGTACTATCGCTGGTATCTGTCATCTTGTTGATGGCGTTTCTCATACCAGTATCAGATTCAATGTTCTTCAAGTTATAGTAATCTATGACGCCGATATTGCCTTCCTGCAACGCTCTTGCCATTGCAAGTGGTACTTCCGCTTCAGATTCGACAACTTTAGCTCGCATTTCCTGCACTCTTGCCTTCATTTCCTGTTCTTGAGCAACGGCCATCGCACGACGTTCTTCCGCTTTCGCCTGTGCGATGTTTTTATCAGCCATCGCCTGCTCTGTCTGTAAATCTGCTCCTATATTTTTACCGATATCTACATCCGCAATATCAATCGACAGAATTTCAAAGGCTGTCCCGGAATCCAGTCCCTTACCCAGTACAGTCTGAGAGATCATATCCGGATTTTCAAGCACTGACGTATGCGATTGACTAGAACCAATGGTTGATACAATCCCTTCGCCGACACGAGCGACAATCGTTTCTTCACCTGCACCACCGACCAGTCTTTCAATATTAGCACGAACTGTGATTCTTGCTTTTGCTTTCACTTCAATCCCGTTCATTGCCACACCTGCAATAAAAGGTGTTTCAATGACTTTCGGATTAACTGACATCTGTACTGCTTCTAATACGTCACGTCCTGCAAGGTCAATCGCTGCACCACGTTCAAATGGCAGATTGATATCCGCACGCTGCGCTGCAATAATCGCATCAACGACACGGTCAACATTGCCACCTGCTAAATAATGTGATTCAAGTTGGTTAGTCGTCAAATGAAGACCTGCTTTATGTGCTTTAATCAGTGGATCAATGACTCTTCTCGGCGATACCCGGCGAAGGCGCATACCCACTAATGTACCGATACCGACTTTGACACCAGCAGCGAGTGCTGATATCCACAGCCCGACTGGTACAAATGTCAACAATATCATCAATAAAACAAGGACAACCACGACGATGATTCCTAAAATAATCAATTCCATTTCCTTAACCTCTTCTCTATATAATTTCTCTTACAACAACGCGTGTACCTTCAACATAAATGATGCGTACTTCTTTGTTCTGACCGATAAAGGCCCCTTCACTGACCGCATCAATACGATCCTGACCGAGTGCTATAATTCCAGAAGGTCTTAATGCAGTAGTTGTGACTGCTGTTTGACCGACAAGATGACTGCGGTCGTCATGTGACGTGTAGCCTGCTTCCTTGGAAGTAGCGTCAGTCAATATCACTTTGTTGAAAAGTGGTACTTTCTTACCAAAAAACTTCACAATGATCACCCACTCTATCAAAGCAATTATTAAACACGAAGCGACCATTACTGACATGGTCTCAATATCGTTTCCAATGAGCAGGAAACTTGATGCAATCATCATCATTCCTATAATTCCCAATACAAGACCGATGACAAATAGTTCCGTAACAACAAGAATGATTCCTGTAAAAAAGAGTATGATTGATAGCATCTCCAAGTCACCATTCAAAGCAGTAATGATGACGAAGCTAAGTGCTGCAGCAGTCATCAAAATTCCAGACCATGAAAATCGTGATTGGAACAATTGCCATACAGCTGCTGTAAACATGACGAGCATCAATATGAACAAAGTTCCATCATATAGAGTCCATGTCAAAATTGTCACCTCCTTACTATTATTATACATGAACACGACAGCCACATATAAGTATTTGACTAAAAATTAAGAAAACTTTAAGGAAATAAAAAAGACACAGACAAAAGTCTGTGTCATCTATTCATAATATTTGAGGGAGTTCAAATATTATTTGAATTTACGTTTTCGTGCTGCTTCTGATTTCTTTTTACGTTTAACACTAGGTTTTTCGTAGAACTCACGTTTACGAACTTCTTGGATCGTACCGCTCTTAGAAACCGTGCGCTTAAAGCGACGAAGTGCATCTTCGATAGATTCGTTTTTACGAACGACTGTTTTAGACATTATATTTCCCTCCCTCCAAATATCAACGGAACATTAATGAATCATAGATTTCTCTATGTACTCAAGTATTATAATATAACTCTAATAAGTGGTCAAGAGTGAATTTATTTACCAGCTATCGGAGAAATCACTGCCTGTGGCTGCTCTTTTTCCATCACTTTAACAAATTGTCCATGATTGAGCGGATACCCCGCTTCAGTGATTTTGACTTTGACGATTTCACCGATCAGTTCTTCACTGCCTTCAAACTGAACTTTTAAGTAATTGTCCGTATAACCAACTAACAAACCATCGTGTGACCCTTTTTCCTCAGGAATGACTTCTAGAACTTCACCATCAAAACGACTTGCATATTCTTTGGCCAGCTGGTCAGAGAGACTGATTAAACGATGGACACGGTCATTCTTAACTGCCTCATCCACTTGATCGGTCATGCGTGCAGCCGGAGTTCCGGTACGCATAGAATACGGGAATACATGAAGTTCAGAAAACTTATGTTCTTCAATGAAGTGATAGGTCTCCATGAATTCTTCCTCTGTTTCACCAGGGAAACCGACAATCACATCACTCGTTACTGCAAGTCCGGGCATAATCGCATGTAGTTTTTTCAGGCGTTCAGAGAAATGAGCCATCGTGTATTTACGACGCATCCGTTTTAACACAGTATCGCTGCCGGACTGAAGTGGGATGTGCAGATGTCGCACCACTTTCTCACTTTGATCAATGACGTCAATCACTTCATCCGTCAGCTGACTTGCTTCTATTGATGAAATACGAATACGTTTAAGACCACGTATAGTCTCAAGATCACGCAGCAGCTGTGCTAAGTTATAATCTTTTAAATCCTCACCGTAACCGCCTGTATGAATACCTGTCAGAACGATTTCCTGATAACCGCTATCAACAAGCTGGGTCGCTTGTCTGACGACCTCTTTAGGATCTCGAGAACGCATCAAGCCGCGCGCCCATGGAATGATGCAGAACGTACAGAAATTATTACACCCTTCCTGAATTTTCAGTGATGCACGAGTGCGGTCAGTAAAGTAAGGCACATCCAATTCTTCGTATGTGCGGTTCTTCATGATATTTGTAACACCATTAATCGGCTGTCTTATCGTCTGATATTCTTCAATATAAGGCAGTAATTTATTTCTATCCTGTGTACCTACAACAATATCGACTCCAGGAATATCCATAATTTCTGCTGAAGATGTCTGCGCATAACATCCTGTGACGCAAATAACAGCGTCAGGATTACGTCTGATAGCACGTCTAATAACTTGACGGCTCTTCTTATCCCCGGTATTTGTGACTGTACATGTATTGATGACATACACATCCGCATTTTGTTCAAAATCGACGCGCTGATACCCATCTTCTTTGAACAACTGCCAGATTGCTTCTGTCTCATAATGATTCACTTTACATCCTAACGTATGAAAAGCAACTGTTGACATAAACCTCACCTCTTTTAAACCTTCATCTATTCATTAATCATGAGATACATTATTTAAAAATAACACTATTTATCATTTTTTTCAATGTGTTTATGCCATCAGTTCAAAGTGATAACTTACCGCGCTGAGTGCATACAACGGTGCCGTCTCTGCTCTTAATATTCTCGGTCCAAGTCCTATGACATCCCCACCAAACTGCTCGACCTCTGAAGGTGATAAGCCGCCTTCCGGACCGAATATTATGAGCACATTTGCTCCTGGTGCCAAGTTATTGAGTGCCTGATGAAACAACTGCATGCCACCTGATTTAGCCTCTTCTTCATAAGCAATGAGCACCGCGTCATATTCCGCGAGCTGTTTCGCAAGTGATTGACTATCACGCTGGAATGACACTGTTGGAATGGTCAGCCGGTAACTCTGCTCTGCCGCTTCTTTGACAATTTTATTAAAGCGTTCCAATCGTTTATCCATTTTTTTCTGATCAACTTTGACGATAGTGCGATCAGAGATAAACGCAATAAAATGAGCAGCACCGAGTTCTGTTGCCTTCTGAATCATCCATTCATATTTATCATTTTTAAGCAGACCACCTGCAATCGTTACACGGACTGGCAGTTCGGTCTGAATATTCAGCTGTTCGATTGTTTCTACTTCAACGGCTTTATCTACAGCGATGAGAACCGCTATGAACGCCCCGTTATTGAAATTGATAATGATGTTATCATCCGGCTCAAGCCGCATCACATTTTTGATATGATGGACATCATCTGATGAATGAATAAAAAAACGCTGGTTGAGTTCAGCGTTTTCATTGAGAAAATAACGTTGCATTATGCCACCTCTTTAACTGCTGCAATAGCAATCCAGCCGCTTTCGCGTATAATTTCAAGTATGCGGTAACCTACTTGTTCAAGATGCTCAACAATCATTGATTCTTTTTCAACGATGATACCTGACGTAATAAGCATACCGCCGTCATTCAGCAGCTGATAGCTATCGTCAATCATCAGGTCAACGATATGAGCAAGAATGTTGGCGAATATGACATCTCGTTTTTCCGTTTCACCTACTAGTAAGTTGCCGGTATCTGTCTCAATGTTTTCAGCACAGTCGTTAATTTCAAAATTTTCTTCTGCTACTCTGACTGCTACTTTATCGAGATCTACTGCGCGAATCGGCGCTGCCCCCAGTTTATGAGCTGCGATGCTCAAAATTCCTGAGCCGGTTCCTACATCAATGATTGATTGACCTTGCTTCACGTATTTTTCTATCAATTTCAGACACATGGACGTCGTCGCATGATCCCCTGTACCGAATGCCATACCGGGGTCAAGAGTAATCACTGTTTCGTCAGCCGATGCCTCGTACTCTTCCCAGCTCGGTACTACAGTAAATTTCTCGGATGCACGGAAAGCGTGAAAATGATTCTTCCATTCATTTTCCCAGTCTTCATCCTTGATTTCATTGACACTAATATCGAACAATGTAATTGGAATATCTTTCAGTCCATATACTGCCTGTTTGATGTCTGCAAGAAGTTCATCTGTGTAGTCATATAGACTGTGGTAACATTTCACACGGATTCCTTGTTCAGGATAATCATCAGGATTCAGTTCATATATTTCTCCGTAGGAATCTATACGGCCTTTGCTGAGTTCGCTGCTATCTTCAATGACCACCCCATTGGCACCAAGGTCGTTCAGTATCTCCGCGATGAAAGGCTCTACTTCGTGATTCAGCAGTAATGTAACCTCTTTATAGTTCATATTATTCTCCTCTGAAGAATCGACGTGTCTTATCAAAGAAATTTCCATGCTGCTCATTAATTTCTTCGCCATCTATTTCAGCGAATTCTCTCAGCAGTTCAATTTGTCTATCAGTCATATCAGTCGGTGTTTTCACATTGACTGTCACATATTGGTCGCCTCTGCCATATCCATGAACGTTGTCGACCCCTTTATCACGAAGTCTGAAACGTTTACCAGTCTGCGTTCCAGCTGGAATCGTTAATCTGACTTTACCGTGTAGTGTTGGAATTTCTATTTCATCTCCGAGTGCCGCCTGTGCAATCGTTAAGTCAAGCGTATAGAAAATATCATCTCCGTCACGCTCAAACATTTCATGAGGTGTGACTCGGAAGACAACATAGAGGTCACCAGCCGGTCCACCATTGATACCTGGTTCACCTTGACCTGACACTCTGATCTGTTGACCGTTATCAACACCTGCAGGAATAGTGACTTTGATGGTTACATTCTTAATTTTTGTACCTGCGCCGCCACACTCATGACATGGTGTTTCAATCTTCTTACCTGTTCCTTGACAATCAGGACATGCACGCTCTGTTCTAATACGGCCGAACGGCGTATTCTGTTCGACACCGACTTGTCCACGCCCTTTACATGTCGGACACGTTGTAACTGATGAACCTGGTTCTGCACCACTACCGTCGCAGACATCACATTCTACTTCTTTTTTTACAGTGATATCGCGTTCTGCACCGAACACCGCATCTTCGAAGTCAACTGTCATCTGATACTGCAGGTCATTACCTTTTTGCGGGGCATTTGGATCGCGTCTTGCGCCACCACCGAAGAATGAACTGAAGATATCTTCAAATCCACCGAATCCACCGAAATCTCCGCCGCCGAATCCGCCGTTCTGACCCATTCCTGCATGACCGAACTGATCATACTGAGCTTTCTTGTTGTCGTCACTCAATACTTCGTATGCTTCAGATATTTCTTTGAACTTGGCATCTGCGCCTTCTTCTTTATTGATGTCCGGATGATATTGCTTGGATAATTTTCGATATGCTTTTTTAATTTCATCTTTAGAAGCCCCTTTGGATAATCCAAGGACTTCATAATAATCTCGTTTTGCCACGTCCGATTGCTCCTTTATCATTTATCTCATCTATCATATATGAAACTGAAGAAAAAGCCAAAGCCAATAAATTGACTTTGACTTTTAAAAATAAGCTATTATTTTTGATCGTCGTCTTTTACTTCAGTAAAATCAGCATCAACTACATCATCTTGTGGTGCTGATTCACCCTGAGCCTGCTGCTCTTGAGCCATCTGTTCATAAAGTTTCATTGATAATGCCTGAACAATTTCATTCAATGCATCTTTCTTAGTTCTGATGTCTTCAATATCGCTGCCTTCCAGTGCTTTTTTCAGCTCTTCTTTCGCTGCTTCAGCTTTTTCTTTCTCAGCATCGTCAACTTTGCCTTCTAAATCAGTCAATGTTTTTTCAACTGTGAATACGAGTTGATCTGCCTCGTTACGAAGATCGACTTCTTCACGACGTTTTTTGTCAGCTTCAGCATTTGCTTCTGCATCTTTCACCATGCGGTCAATCTCTTCATCAGACAATGCTGAAGATGACTGAATCGTGATTTTCTGTTCTTTTTGAGTGCCTAAGTCTTTTGCAGTTACATTGACGATACCATTTTTGTCGATATCAAATGTCACTTCGATTTGTGGCACGCCGCGTGGTGCTGGCGGAATGTCTGTCAGTTGGAAACGACCGAGCGTTTTATTGTCTGCTGCCATTTGACGCTCACCTTGTAAGACGTGGATATCTACTGCCGGCTGATTGTCTGCTGCTGTAGAGAACACTTGAGATTTAGAAGTCGGGATTGTTGTGTTACGTTCGATTAAGACAGTAGACACCCCGCCCATTGTTTCAATACCGAGTGATAACGGTGTCACATCAAGTAATACGACGTCTTTAACGTCACCTGTGATAACGCCGCCTTGAATCGCTGCACCCATCGCTACAACTTCATCAGGATTGACGCCTTTATTAGGTTCTTTACCTAATTCTTTTTTGATCGCTTCTTGAACTGCAGGAATACGAGTAGACCCACCGACAAGAATCACTTCATCGATATCAGCATTTGATAGGCCGGCATCTTTCATCGCCTGACGTGTTGGTCCCATTGTGCGTTCAACTAAAGTACGAGATAAGTCTTCGAATTTAGCACGTGATAATGTCACTTCCAAGTGCAGTGGACCCGCTTCTCCTGCTGAAATGAATGGGAGTGAGATCTGTGTTGAAGAAACACCTGATAAGTCTTTTTTCGCTTTTTCAGCTGCATCTTTCAGACGCTGCATCGCCATTTTGTCTTTTGACAGATCTAAGCCGTTTTCTTTTTTGAATTCTTCTACTAGGAAGTCGATGATCACTTGGTCAAAGTCATCTCCACCTAAGCGGTTATCACCTGATGTAGATAATACTTCAAATACACCATCACCCAGTTCAAGAATAGAAACGTCAAATGTACCGCCACCTAAGTCGAATACAAGTACTTTTTGATCTTTGTCAGTTTTATCAAGACCATAAGCAAGTGCTGCTGCAGTCGGTTCGTTGATAATACGTTCAACTTCTAGACCAGCAATTTTACCGGCATCTTTAGTTGCTTGACGTTCTGCATCGTTGAAGTATGCAGGAACTGTAATGACTGCTTTTGTCACTTTTTCACCAAGATAGGCTTCAGCAGTTGCTTTTAAGTTCTGTAAGATCATTGCTGAGATTTCCTGCGGTGAATAATCTTTACCATCGACATGTTCTTTATGGTCAGTACCCATATGACGTTTGATAGAGATGATCGTGTTCGGATTTGTGATTGCCTGACGTTTTGCGACCTCACCGATCTGTGTCTCACCGTTCTTGAATGCGACAACAGAAGGTGTTGTACGGTTACCTTCAGGATTTGCGATTACTTTCGGTTCGCCGCCTTCAAGCACTGCAACACATGAATTTGTTGTTCCTAAGTCAATACCGATTACTTTACTCATGATTTAATTCCCCCAAATAAATTTTTATAGTTTTTACTCGTTTACCTTAACCATTGAAGGTCGCAGTACACGTTCTTTTAATTTATATCCTTTTTGAAGCTCTTCTAGAACCACGCCTGATTCTTTGCTGTCATCTTTGTCCTGCATCACAGCCTGATGAAGATTCGGATCAAACGGCTGGTCCTGTGCAATGATTTCCTCAAGTCCATGTTCTTTCAATGCAGACAATAGATTTTCATGAATCATCTGCAGACCTTTGTAGAGACTTTGGAAAGCAGCATCTTCTCCGGTCTGACTCAATGCACGTTCAAAGTTATCAAGTGCCGGGATGATATCTCTCAGCACACTTTGAGAACGATAAGTTCTTTCAGTATCAAGCTCAGCACGTGTTCGTTTTTTGTAATTCTCAAATTCAGCATAGAGCCGCAGATATTTTTCTTCACCAGCTTCAACAGCTTGTTCAAGCTCAGCTACTTTTTTCTCCAGTCCATCTTCATCCACATCGATCGGTTCTTCGTCGACAGGTGCTTGACTGACATTCTGCTCTTCAGCATCTAATTGATCTGTTACAGTCTCATCAATAGACTGGTCTTTTTGTTCCTCAGTCACAGTGTATTCCTCCTTCGCTCTAAAGCGCTTTTAATTCTTCAAATACTTTGCGGTAACTCATCTGAACTGGTCCAATGACCGCCAGTCGACCAAAAAAGCCTTCTGATTTCACTGGTGCAGTGACCAACGATACATTCTGCAAAGTATCATCGATTTCCTGTCCTATCTTAACATTAACTAAATTATCATTCATATTATTTAGCTTATGAATGAAAGCTGATGAATCAATATAGGTCAATGTATGCTTGATCACTTCAATATCACTGGCTGCGAGAGATTCAAATAACAGTTCTCTGCCGGCAATATGAATGACAGGCTCTCTGTCTGTCAAACGTCTGACAATCCAGGAAATAATTGTTCTGAGTAACTGCTGTTCTACAGGCAGATCATCCTGAAGCAGAAATTCCATCTGAAGTTCATTCAAATACTCGAGCCGCTCATATAAATATTGATTCAGCAGCACGATTTGTTTCTGAGTCAGGTGTTTCTGCCAGTTAATCTGCTGATGATCCACATCACCGTTCTGATACACTACAATTAACAGCAGATGTTCGTGAAATGCTGTCAGATGAATATCTGAAAGACCTTTTCCAGAATGGTAGCCTGAGACAATAGAGACATACTGAGTTTCTTCTGCCACTCTCTCAGCAAGCTGCATATGGTTCTTTGCATGGACTACCATATCATCGGATTCAAGTTCTTCCTGAAGGCTTCGGATGTAATGCTTATAGCCGTTCAGTGATGGTACTCTGCCAGAGGATGTATGTGTTTTCTCAATAAAACCACTGTCTTCCAGCCGCTTCATTTCAGCACGGATAGTTGCCGGGCTGATAGTGAGCTGATGATTGTCCATCAAAGTTTTCGATCCAACAGGCACCCCACTTTCAACAAAATCTTCAACAATGGCATTAAGCAATGTTTGTTGTCTAATCGTGAGCATATTTCACCTCGTTAGCACTCATCAACCTCAAGTGCTAATACAAATTTATCAAATTAGTCAAAGTAAGTCAAGATTTTGAATTCGTCCTTTTCAAATTATTTTTAACTATAAAAAGAGTCCTGCTTTATACTGAAAGCAGGAACTTCTCAAAGACCTCATTACCGATCATCCGGCCGGCTGGTGTCAAAGCAATCTGTTGATATTCGTCAGTAATAAGGCCCTGCTGAGTCAACTCATTGAGTACATCCTTAAAAATGTCATCCATCGGTATGCCGTACCGTTGTTCAAACATTGTTTTAGATACGCCGCTGTTCATTCGCAGTCCAAGAAACATAAATTCTTCCATCGACTCTTCAGTCGTCACAGGGTGCCGCTCTTTCACTGCTGTCCCTTGAGTCTCCATCGCTTTTATATAGTGCGGCACCGGCCCGACATTATAATAACGGATCCCGTTAATATAACCGTGACTTCCTGCACCTGCGCCGTAATACTCCTTATTCTGCCAATACACCATATTATGATGTGACTCATGACCTGCTTTCGCAAAATTAGATATTTCATACTGCCTGAAGTCAGATTGCGCAAGTCGTTTAATGGTATAATCATACATTTCAGCCGCTAACGTTTCGTCAGGCAGCTGGAGCATTCCTTTACGATACTGATTATAGAACTGGGTCTTCGGCTCAAGAATTAAGGAATAGCTTGAAATATGATCAATATTCAATGCCATGGCTTTGTCGAGATCCTTTTTCACTTGTTCCAGTGTCTGTGTTGGCAGATCATACATTAAATCTATGCTGACTGATTCTATGCCAAGAGATTTCGCAGCATCCACCGCAGCTTTGATGTCAGCTTCTTCGTGCGTTCTTCCAAGCAGCTTCAGCAGCTCGTTGTCGAATGTCTGTACACCTAAACTTAGTCGGTTCACCCCATAGCGCTTCATAACAGCAATTTTATCGCTCGTCAGTTCATCAGGATTCGCTTCCATCGAGAATTCGTCAGTGATTGTAAAACGCCTGCTTATATATGACAGCAGCTTCTCAAGCTGTTCGACTGTGAGTGCGGTCGGTGTACCGCCGCCGATGAACAATGTGGTCAATACCGTGTCATTAATAGCTGCTAATTCTTGGATGAGGCAATCAATATACTGATCAACCGGCTGATTTTTGATTAAAAACTTGTTGAAATCACAGTACGTACAAATACGATTGCAAAATGGAATATGAACATATAAGCTCGTCATTTAGTCACCTCTTCTTCAGTTGTAACGGACAATGCACGACGCCGGGGCGTCGTGCATCATCTAGTTATTCGTCATCCATTTTAAGCACAGCAAGGAATGCCTCCTGCGGGATTTCAACTGAACCTACAGATTTCATCTTCGCTTTACCTGCTTTTTGCTTTTCAAGTAGTTTACGTTTACGGCTGATATCACCACCGTAACATTTTGCCAGTACATTTTTACCCATTGATTTGATGTTAGTCCGTGCCACAATCTTCTGACCAATAGCTGCCTGGATAGGCACTTCAAACTGCTGTCTCGGAATCAATGTCTTTAATTTTTCTACAATGACTTTTCCGCGGTCATAAGCAAAGTCTCTATGGACGATGAAGCTCAGTGCATCAACTGTATCACCGTTCAGTAAAATGTCCATTTTGACAAGGCGGCTTTCTTTATAGCCGATCAGTTCATAGTCAAACGATGCATAGCCCTTTGTATTGGATTTCAGCTGATCAAAGAAATCAAAGACGATTTCTGACAACGGAATTTCGTATATAATGTTCACTCGAATATCATCCAGGTAATCCATCGTCTGGAAGTTCCCGCGTTTCTTCTGACACAGCTCCATCACTGATCCTACATAATCATTAGGCACCATGATACTTGCTTTGACGTACGGTTCAAAGATGCTGTCTATTTTTTGAGGGTCCGGCATTTTTGACGGATTATCAACAATCACTTCACTTTTATCTGTCATCAAACATTTATAAATAACGGAAGGTGCTGTGGCGATGAGTTCAATACCAAATTCACGTTCAATCCGCTCCTGGATAATCTCCATATGCAGGAGTCCGAGGAATCCTACACGGAAACCGAAACCGAGCGCCTGTGATGTCTCTGCTTCAAATTCCAATGATGCATCATTTAACTGCAACTTTTCCAGTGCTTCACGCAGATCATTATATCGCCCTGTATCAATCGGATATATTCCGCAGAACACCATCGGATTCATCTTCTTATAACCTTGCAGTGGTACAGCTGCCGGATTACTTGCAAGCGTGATGGTATCACCGACACTTGAATCCGCTACATTTTTAATGGAGGCAGTAATATACCCTACATCCCCGACTGTCAGTTCAGCAACTGGAAGCTGTTTCGGCGTGTTGATACCGACTTCGACCACTTCAAATTCTTTGCCGGTTGACATCATCTTGATTCTGTCACCTGCTTTCACCGTACCGTCGATGATACGGATTGAGGAAATAACACCACGGTATGCATCAAATGCACTGTCAAAAATCAATGCTTTCAGCGGCGCTTCAGGATCACCTTCAGGCGGTGGAACAAGTTCAACGATCTGCTCAAGTATTTCTTCTATACCGATATTAGCTTTAGCTGAGGCGAGTACGGCGTCAGAAGCATCTAAACCAATGACGTCCTCTATCTCCTGCTTGACACGTTCAGGCTCTGCTGCCGGCAGATCAATCTTATTGATGACCGGAATAAGTTCAAGATTGTTATCCAGCGCCAGATAAACGTTGGCCAACGTCTGAGCTTCAATACCTTGTGCAGCATCTACTACAAGGATAGCACCTTCACATGCTGCAAGACTTCGTGACACTTCATAAGTAAAGTCGACGTGTCCAGGCGTATCAATCAAGTGGAAGATATACGTTTCCCCGTCTTTTGCTGTATAATTCAATTGAACAGCATTCAATTTAATGGTAATTCCGCGCTCACGTTCCAGATCCATCGAATCGAGCAGCTGTGCTTTCATTTCACGGCTCGCAACGGATTTAGTGTTCTCTAATATTCTATCTGCTAATGTCGATTTGCCGTGGTCAATATGGGCGATTATTGAGAAATTTCTTATCTTTTCCTGTCTCTTCAGACGCTCTCCATTGTTCATTCGTAGAACCAACTTTCTTTCTTAGTCAATACAATTGATTATAGCAAGATAAAACAGCGACTTCAATCCATTTTAAAATAACGATTGCATATAGCCGTTAATTTTGATAAAATATTTCTTGTTGCAAAGAAATTGTACCTGTTACTCATTATTAGGAGGTGACATCATGCCAAACATTAAATCTGCTATTAAACGCGTGACTACAAGTCAAAAAGCTCAAGACGCTAATATCTCTCAAAAGAACGATATGCGTACTGCAGTGAAAAACGCAAAAGCTGCCGTTGAAAACAACGCTGATAATAAACAAGAATTAGTAACGTTAGCTGTTAAGAAAATTGACAAAGCTGCTAAAAACAACTTAATCCATGCTAACAAAGCTGGACGTTTAAAATCACAAGTAATGCGTTCTAACTGATCTATATCATAAGGCCCTGCGAATCTTTCGCAGGGCCTTTGTTTATACGCTGAGAATAAATAATTCAAGAATCAACACTTTATCCATATATGATGACTTGAGTTGATAATCAGTTTCCGTACACTGTTCCATCGTCGACAATATACTGCTTAAATTCATGCGTGCTGATTTTCTAAGTGCGAGTTTGACACGATAAGGATGTATTTTCAAGCTTTTGGCAATCTGAGCTTCACTGAATCCTTTTTGATTTAAAATTTTTGTCTGATAGAACAGCCGGTACTGGCCGCTGATCAATGCCAGCAGTTTAATAGGTTCTTCCTTCATGTTGATCAGATCATGCAGCAGCATGACTGCCTCTTTCTTTCGCTGGGTCGTGATATAGTCCGTCAGCAAAAAGACATTCTGTTCGAGACTCCGGGAAACAATGAGTTTGACATGACTCAATACAATGATGGGTTCATCGCCGATATACAGCAGTAACTTTTCAAGCTCATTAGTAATCAGCTTGAAATCAGCACCGGTCAACTGTATGAGTTCATCGAGCGCATCCTGCTTTATATCTTTGAACTGCTCATTCAGCGTTTTTCTGATCCATTGCTTTAATGCAGCTTCATCCATCGCTTCGATTTTATTGATTGTCCGCTCTTTTTTTATCAGTTTGACGATTTTTTTTCGTTCATCGAGTTTTTCATTAGTCACTTCAAAAATGACATAATTCGGTCCATCAAATTGTGTGATAAACTCTACGAGCGCATCCATATTGTGCTCAACAGCAGTCTTCTGCTTCTCACCTGTGAAGAGATAGCTGTTTTTCACGACGATCACTTTGTAGTCACTTAAGAAAGGGACGGTCAATGCGTCTTCAATGATGGCTTGAATCGGTACTTCGTGAAGATCATATTTAGCAAAATTAAAATCATCTTGTTCCGGCAGTAATTCATCCACTATGTCCTGTGTTTTTTTCGTTATCAGTTCAGGTACGACACCGTAATTTAATGTTATAGCTTTCAAAATAACTGCTCCTTTACTAAATCTTAATTTCATTATAGCTTTTTTTGTTAAGTTATCATATACTTAGAAGGAATTGGAGGTTGATGAGATGAATCATTTCGAAAAAGACGTACAGTCTAAAAACAATGACGTTAAAGACTCAGTGCTGGCATTTGGAACTGGATTTGCAACATTTGCAGTTATCTATATCATCGCCCAAATCTTTGCCTTACTTCCATAATATCTGCACAGTCTTCTTAAAGCCGGACATTATTGTCTGGCTTTTTTTAATGCTGTTTTTCCTGTCTGTAATACATCATCCACAATCTCAATCTTACCCTGCTGCTGCGTCGACATGACTTGAATATGTCTTTGCTGTAAGCGCTGAATGACACTTTCGTGAGGGTGACCGAAGCGGTTGTTTCGACCTGCTGAAATAACGGCCAATTGGGGTTGGATACAGTCAAGAAGTGCATCAGAAGTACTTGTGTCGCTGCCGTGGTGTCCGACTTTCAACACATCAATACTGCGGCACAACTGCATGACCGATTCTTCTCGAGCAATCGGCAGATCTGCCATCAATAAGTAACGGCGCTGACCTAATTTCACAGTCGTAATGACGCTGCTGTCATTCTCTTCTGCAGATTGATAGTCAGAATTCATAACACTCACTTGAGCATTTCCGACAGTGAGACTCGTCAATCTGCGCACATCAATGACACGTGTCTGCCGCTTCTCTGCTACTGCTATTGTCTCTTTATATTTTTCTGCTCCTGCTGCTTCAGGGTTAAGAATCAAGTTCTTCACGTCAAATCGTTGCAGCAATTCTACAGCTTCACCGAAATGGTCCTGATCAGGATGTGTCAACAGCAAGTAATCTATTTGCTGATAGCCGCGCTCAGTTAACATCGGGATAATTGAGAACTCTGCAATAGTTGACTGCTTGCGGCGTTGCTTCCACGGCGCATCATCGAACTGCATTTTACCTCCAGTATCGATGACCATCACGTGACGCTTACTTTCGATGATTGTACTGTCACCTTGACCGACATCGACAAAAGTAATGCTGTCGTGCGGGACCTGCAGCTGAGACCAGCCGACAATCAATAGGCAGTAGATGAGCATCGCCGCCATACTTTTAACAACAGAACGGTAGCCGATAGCAACAGCATAATAAAAGAAAGCTGCAACGATGATATAGCAGATTCCCTGCTGATTAGCGATAACAGTCTCACCCATATTCAATGCAGAAAAAAATGCAACTAAGTGATCATTGATAGTGAAAAGGATTGAGAGCATATTAAAGACAACCGGCGGATGAGCGTTAAAGATCATTGTCATCAGCAGCAGCAACGTACAGGCCGGGAACATCAAAATATTAAAAAACGGCACAAATAGCAGATTGGTGATCAATCCACTCCATTGAATAGTATTAAAATGTAGAAGGATGACTGGAAAGCTGGACAGTTGAGCAATAAAAGTAGTCATTAAAAAGATAACAAGCGGAGATTTTTTGTCAAACAGACGGTCTGTAAAAACAAGGACAAAGGAAATCATATAGGACAGCTGAAAGCCGATATCGTTTATGAGATGAATATCATATAGAAGAAAGATAATGAATGATAGCGCCAGACTATCGAGCAGCGTCATCCCCCACCGCTTCAACATCATGTATAGCGCAATAAATAAGGAAGCTCTTAAAACCGAAGGAGAGAATCCTGTCAACAGGGCATAGACAGGCAGCAAGGCAATGATCGCCCCGGTACTGTAAATTAGAGGCAGATATAGGCGTTTAAAAACAAACAGAAGCTGAACTGTAAGCAGTGCAACATGAGACCCACTGATGGCATAGAGATGATAAATACCGAGCGTTTTTAATTCTGCAAGCTCATTGTGAGAAAGGTAGCGCGTATCACCTAATGTGAGCGCAACAACGTAGGACATTTTATCGAAAGGTAGTTCCATCATTCTATCAACGAGCGTTACGCGATACCATTTAATCGAGTCAATGAAGTTTAATTGGACGGGTTGACATTCAGTTAATGAGAGGGCTGTTACTTGTGCTGTATAGCGTAACCCTTGGTTTGCTAAATATTCGTCGTAATTAAACTTAAGGCCGTTAGTATTTGGCAGCGGTCGGTGAATAGACATCTGAACAGGACAGCTGCTGAAGTACGGCATGCGCTTCTTAATCAGGATCTGTTCTTGTTCAGAACCGATATAATAGTTAAACTGCAGCTGTTCTCCTGAAGCATTCATCGCTCCTGTCAGCACTTCTCCGTCTAAATTGAGCTGATCGTCAAAAATAACCCTGCCCGCGTAATCACCTATTTTGTCATCTTCCCAATTGAATTCAGAAAGTATGGGTGTGCGGAACGTGCAAATAATAAAAAAGACAATAATGATGACAAGATAAAAGAAAATATGTGCTAGTGTTTTCTTGATGAAGAGATGGATCACCAACACAACGAGTAAGACACATGCAGCAAATGGTGAGGTCGTGAGCATTATTCCAATCAATGCACTGAAAGCACTATTCAGCCACACATGTATCCCCCTATTCCATAGTCATAAAGTAAGAAGCCGTTCTTTCTGCATCAAAAGGAATTTTCTCAGCCTGTATTCCTGCTTTTAACAGCAATTCAATCGCATACGGATGGTTTCTATAATCCTGAGCATAGTAAATCTTTTTGATGCCTGCTTGAATGATAGATTTCGTACAGTGGATGCACGGAAAATGCGTGACATAGAGTTCAGCACCTTCAGTAGACACACCCATCTTAGCGCATTGAAGAAAGGCATTCATCTCTGCATGGACTGTGCGGATGCAATGTCCTTCTTCAACATAGCAGCCGACCTCTATGCAATGCGCATCACCTGAAACAGAGCCATTGTATCCTCCAGCAATGATACGATTATCTTTAACGATGGTCGCTCCTACACCTAGTCTGGCACAAGTCGATCTCAAAGCCAGCAGTTGACTCTGTGCCATAAAATAATCCTGCCATTTAATTCGTTCCATGATAATTCCCCCTATTCATGCCTTTATTTTAAGCAATCTAAAGGTGAATTACAATTCTATAAATGGTTCAAGAGTCATATAAGTTTTATCACCAATGCCTTTAATTTCCTTCATTTCCTCCTTGGACTTAAATCCACCGTGCTGCTCGCGGTACATCAAAATATCCTGAGCTTTCTTCGGACCTATCCCGGGTATGTTCTGTAGTTCACTTTCGCCGGCTGTGTTGATGTTTACGGTCTGCTGTTCGGATGACTGCGCAGCTGGTTGATGATACATATCAAATTTGTTACCTGCAACCTCCCCTTTGAAAGGGACATATATCACCATCTGATCAGTAATGACCGCTGCAAGATTGATTGCTTGAATATCAGCATTTTTAAGCGGTACTGCCAGTTTAATGATATCGTTGACTCGCTGAGACTTTTTGGCAGGATAGACACCGCTGTATTTTACAGCACCTTTGACGTCTACCATCATATCTTTCGGCTTCTCTTCTGAACTGACAGATTCTAGTGATTTTACGGGTTCAGACTTAACAGTTATCTGTTGATCAAGATTCTGCTCAGGCTTGTGCTGTGTGAAATTATAGAAGATGAAAGCACCGATAGCCAGCAGCAGAAAAATGCCTATCTTACCCTTATGCTGATGATATAACTGTTTGATAGCGTCCATAAAAAAACACCTCCACCTTATTATCGGTAGAGATGCTGATTATTATTTTTTCTGTCACAAATAAAATTCAATTTCATGCATGTTTCACTACAAAGAATAACCTTTCCGGTTCTTCAGCGATTGTCTCTTCAGGGTCAAAATCGGCAAATACTTGAGTGACACGAAGACCCGCTTCCGATAACAACCGTTCATAAGTCCCACGCGAAAAAGTCCGCTGAAAATGAGTTTCATCAAAACGATCATATTTGCCATTGTTATCTTTGACAAAGAACGATAATTCATGCCAGACACTGTGCGCTTCTTCACCAGGAAAGGTATTCCAAATATAAGTCACATCTTCAGTGTCGTCGGTATAGGTTTCCCCATCAAATAGATGGGTCATCTTCCATTCTGAATGAACATCAAATATAAAGGTCCCATCTGCTGATAGATGCTTTTTGACCTGTCTGAATACATCAAGCACGTCTTCTTCGGCAGTAATATAGTTCAGACTATCACAATAACAAGTAATAAGATCGAACGACATACCAAGGTCAAGAGTCGTGATGTCCTGTGCCACCCAGTGGACAGACGGGTCTTTCTGTGCAGCAACAGCAAGCATGTCTTCGCTTAAATCAACCCCTACTCTTGTCAATGATTGAGGAATTAACGTAGTAAAACTCCCCGTTCCACAGCCAAGATCCAGTACGGATCCACTATCCTTAAAATAAGGTTCAGTCAATTCAAGCCATTGATGATAAGGCTGATCGTACATAAGACGGTCATAGAGCGCCGCAAATGCTTCATATGCCATTAGTCTACCTGTTCAAACTCAATGAACTCTGCATCACGATATAAGCGTTCAAGGTTATAATAGCCGCGCTCTTCTTTGTGGAACACATGAACCACAACGTCACCAAGGTCAATCAGTATCCACCGGGCCTCATTGAACCCTTCCAGTCTATTGACATCCAGTCCATTTTTATGAGCTTGATCTTTAACTTCCCGTGCAATTGCCTGCACTTGTCTATCAGAATTAGCATGACAGATCAGAAAATAATCCGTGATACCGCTGATTTCTTTGATATCTATCGCTAAAATTTCTTCAGCACGTTTGTCATCACATGCCTCGACTGCTAATTGTAAAAGTTGTTTTGAATCCATTCACTCAATCCTTTTTATTTTTCTAAGTTATAGTAATTTAAACACTCAATCGTTCTCGGGTAAATGCATTTGTCGCTTTCCAGTAAGTAAGAAACCGTTCTTTTAGAAATTTCATAGATAGCTTTGTCCAACTTTTTCTCATCAAAAATTATCTTTCTAATGTCATCCACACCAGGCTGCTTACGTTCAGGTTCAATGTAATCTGCAACAAAGATGATTTTTTCAGTCAGTGTCATCTGTTTACGGCCGGTCGTATGATTATAAATCGCCTGCAGTACTTCTTCGTCTTCCAACCCATGCTCATACTTCATCATCGAAGCAGCGATAGGACCGTGAAGAATCTCTGAATTATAGGCGAGCAACTCATGGTCGAGGTCATATTGAGTGACCTGCTGATACATCATGGCAAGGTCATCATACTTAGCATAGTCATGAAGGATGCCTGCCAATTCCACTTTGTCTTTATC